>Ga0182030_10001300_pt1 | contig 51027 bp, 42 predicted proteins | sample 812S3MmetaG_FD_121299 | JGI IMG/M metagenome (GOLD analysis project Ga0182030, IMG submission 121299) | Permafrost microbial communities from Stordalen Mire, Sweden - 812S3M metaG (Illumina Assembly) | ecosystem: Environmental > Terrestrial > Soil > Wetlands > Permafrost | place: Sweden... | reverse complement strand
TAAATCGTGTACAATGTAAATTACAAGGTAGGAGGAGTCAATGAGAAACGAACATTCAGCGTCCACGAAGGAATTCTGTTCAGATCGTTGCGCGAAATTGAAGCCACGGAGAGAGTCGGTTGAGGGGGACGCGAAATGAACGTCGTCCTACCAATGTTGGCAATGGTGTTCTTTGGCGTTCTTTATGCCGGTGCATACATATGGATGCGCCGCCCGAAATTTGGTGAATCCGAGAAGCCTGCAATGAAGAGCGACTCGCGGTCTCTGTCGGCGCTGTCGATTCCGAGGGACGACGACCGCAGTAGTGGGCCTTCTTCGCGCAACGTACGTGATTGGTCGGGGCCACCGCACTGTCAAGTGGTGACGCTCAAGAATGAGAGCTTGTGACTAGGTCAGCGAAATTGGCTCGTGGTCCCGCCGCCAGTGACGTGGCGAAAGTGAGTCGTCGCAAAGTCCCTTATCGCCAGGCCGTCGTGACGACGATTGTGACCGCTGGGATTTCATTGTCCTTGGCGGGGTGCTCTTCCATCGGTACTTCCGCTGCATGCTCAAGAAACACGGGTCACCTTATGAAGTCGCCGGGATTGACGCCCTCTCAGGGATCATCGAGCACGACGCTCCCGCCCAGTCACGATAACGATACGGGCAAAGCGCGCATACCCGACGTCACACCGGACAATGATACCGATGCCAATCAGCGGCCTCACAGTTGTCCGAAGTAGCGAAGTGCGGCGTTATAGGAGTTGGTGAAGTATTCACGTCGTACGGACAGAAAGGTTTCTCTTCGAACCTTCAATCAAGATCTGCTTCGTATTTTGATGTAGCGGGCACCCTTCCGAGTCTCGTGGGAGAGATTTGAGGACTGCTATCGATGTTGAAGGCTACGGAGTGGCGCTGATCGCACGAAATGAATCACGTATCTAGATGACCTGGTACGTCGGTCTAATTCGAAGTTGAAGTAGGACCCACGACACAGAGTTTCCGATTGAAGTATTTTGCGACGACGAAGTTCAGATGTGGATTACCGCTGTTGCAAATCTGCCGCCCGGCTCGCGACGTGGTTCCACCCTTTGCGCCACGGCCGAAGAGGGCGAGGTCGCCGTGGAAGCGTGGATGGATGTCGCACGAACGGATGGTCGCCTGGTCGCGGTCCCTTCGCTGGGAACTATTCGGACGTCGGTGGGTTTCACAATCCCTCGAGGAAGATTGGCGCGGTAGTCAGAGGTGAACGTCTCGTGCCAATCATTGTTGAGGGGTTCTCATTGTGTCTTTCAATGCCCTCCGAAAGGATTTGACGCCATCAGGAGGACTGTTCTTCTTACAATGTAGTGAGACTTCACAAATTGTTGCTAATTCGGAAGGCACGTAATGACGCCAGTGGTTCGTGTTCACAATTTCATGGTGTCGAGCGATGGCTACGGCTCGGGTGTGGGGCAAAGTCTCGAGCACCCATTCGGTCACGCGAATCCTGCCGAGCTCTTCTCCTGGGCGGGATCGACTGCGCACTGGGTCAATCGGACCGATCCAGGTGGGACGTACGGTCTTGACGACTACTGCACCCGCGACTTCACCCGCAACATCGGCGCAGAAATCATGGGGCGCAATAAGTTCGGCCCCCAGCGAGGACCGTGGGAAAACCTTGAGTGGGAAGGCTGGTGGGGCGACGACACGCCGTTTCACACGCCGGTATTCGTGCTCACGCATCACGAGCGCCCTTCAATCACCTTGGGGGACACCACATTCCATTTTCTCGATGCGACGCCCCAGGACGCGCTCGCGCAAGCCTTTGAGGCCGCCGATGGCAAAGACGTGCGCATCGGTGGCGGCGTCGCCACGGTGCGCGAGTTTCTCGACGCTGATCTCATCGACCAAATGCATTTCGCGGTTGCGCCCATCGAGCTTGGTCGCGGCGAGAGACTGTGGGACAGTCCCGACGATCTCGTCGATCGGTTCTTCCTGGAGAAAGTCCCGAGCCCGAGTGGGGTGACGCATCTCTTCTTCTGGCGCCGCTAACGGTCAGACGATAGGGCGTTTCGTAGTTCCAGAGTAGGAAACGATTGGTCGATGACTCCTGCAGCGGTGATACGTCGGATTCGGGTGGTCCAAGATGACACGTAATCGCTGGGCGTGATCAGACCACCGATCCTCACGAAGTAGGCACATCAAGCGCCAAGGTGATGTCCCATCACCTTAAGTCGTCGTCGACATTGATTTCTCCTTGCTGGTCGCATAGTTATTGCGCCACGTTGCTAGCCGCTGCACGACTTCACACTCGATTCGTTCAGATGCTCGCGAGGTGGCGCGATCTCGCGATGCGGTGACGACGGCGTCGTCAGTGGTGGCGCAAGGCCCCTCACATGTCATCGCTTGTCGTCGCATCCTCCTGCGAGGCCACCGCGCCCCCTCATCGACAGTGGGTTAGTTCCGTCCGATAATCAACTGACAAGTTAATTATCTGATAAGTTGATTACACATGACAGTCGATTCGCTCAGCAACACCTTCGCGGCCCTCGCCGATCCGACGCGACGTGCCATCTTGGTCCGCCTGTCGAAGGGCGAGGCGACGGTCAACCAACTCGCCGAGCCCTTCGACATCAGCCTGCAAGCCGTCTCGAAGCACATCAAGGTGCTTGAGACGGCCGGGTTGGTCTCGCGGGGACGTGAGGCACAGTTCCGGCCGTGCTACTTCGAGCCAGAGCCCTTCGAAGTAGCCGCCGACTGGATCGTGCGGAACCGACAAATCTGGACGGAGCGATTTGACCAGTTGGATCGGCATCTGAAGCGCATGGCGCACAACGAGGAGAGAGAAATATGAGCAACGCACAGAACGAAGTGGGCGAGATAACCATTACCCGGATCTTCAAAGCTCGGCCGGAGGTGGTCTTTGAGTGCATGACCACACCTGCGCACTTGACCCACTTTTGGGGACCGATCGGCACGAGTACTCCACTCGAGAGAATCACGGTCGAGCCCCGCCCGGGTGGACGCTTCGAGACCGTGATGGTCAACGACCAGAATGGCGAGGAGTATCCGATGCGAGGCGTGTTCGTTGAGTTCGATCCCCCCCGCGCGTTTTCGTTCACCGAGGCTGACGTCGCAGGTGGCATGACGACTTCCATTGTCTTCAATGACCTCGGCGATGGGCGCACGGAAACCGTCACTCATCAGACGAACGTGCCGGTGATGCTGATGAGCCCCGAAGCGCAGGCTGGTCTCGAGACGAGCTTCGTCAAGTTCGACGAGTACTTGACGACGTTGTAATAGACCATCGGCGACTTCGAGGTCCGCGAAACGTCGCGAGGGGGCAGCCGTCAATGAGGATCGAACCTCCCGGCGTCGCTCGCGTCGCTGTGCTGGTGGACACTCACGCAGTGCTTGTTCTTCGACTCGACTTGGATCGTGACCGCCCATTTCCCCCGGTCCGCGGCCACCCAAAGTTTCGCGCCACCTCATCACCACCACCCATTGCCAGACTCACTACGTTGTTTTCCATGTTCTTTACTCATTCGCGTCGCGCACCGCGGGCAAGGGCGATCGTGGTTCGCACGGCACGGCTGGCGGCGCGGTGACGGACCCGACGCCCTACGTGCACTTTCCCGGCACCGCTCGCGATGCATTGACGTTCTACGGCGATGTCTTTAGCTGCTCGGTACAGTTGCATACCTTTGGAGAGTTCGGACGGACGGACGGCCCGCCAGAATCCATTGCCCATGGGTATCTCACGGAGGGTCGAGTCAGCCTGTTCGGCGCCGACGTGGCCGGCCACGAGACTCCTGTCCGGTGCGAAGGGTTGATGCTGTCTTTATTAGGTACGCAAGCGCCGTCAGTGTTGCGCCAGTGGTTCGCCAAGCTCTCAGAAGGTGGTCGAGTCGTCGATGATTTGCAGCAGCGACCGTGGGGGGCATCCGACGGTCAGGTCGTCGATCGGTTCGGACTGCACTGGCTGATCGGCTACGAGAATGATGACGGCACCTGACGACTCCGACCGGGCCATCAAGGGACCCATCGGGTCAGGGTACCGGCGCTCGGAGCAATGGGCGTTGCGACGATGGTCGCCAGTCGAAGCCATGTCGCGATCGTCGTCGCCACTGCGGTGTATTCAACGTCGGCATGGATCGTTGGCCGCGGCACTGGCTGGCGTCCTCGTGGTGACGGCCGGTGTCTCCTTCGATGCAGTGCAGTCCGGTGCGGCGAGCACCAGCGATTTCCATCTGGGCAGTCCCGCGACGACGGTGCTGAAGACGACCCTCACCAATCTCTTCGTGGCGAGCGAGAAGCGAACACGCACGCTCAGCACCAGCGCACGGGTGATCCTCGACAACGGCATCTATGCGCCCGCGACGCGCGCGCCCGCGGGATTCCGCAATCCAGTCATCGTTGACGGGCCCGGACACCGTGCCTGGGCCTATGCCGAATTCGTCCCCGTCGCTCACTCCACGTTGCACGACCAGGTCGCGCTGCAAGACGGCGGCAACGTCGCCATCTTCGAAGCTTCGCCCACGTGGCACGTAGTTCAGATAGGCGTGGGTATGCCGACGTGCGTCAGGTCCGAACTCAGCAAATTCGCGCCCGCGCCCGCGGTGACGCTGTGGTTGGCGCAACGTTGCCAGTAGTCGCGTCATCGACCTTCGCGCCACGGTCGGGCGAAATTCGACACCCCTAGGCTCGACGCAAGAGAACTCTTCGTTCATCGCCACTCTCTCGGGGAGAACGACATCAGCCACTACCGGGTTGTACTGATCACCGCGTTCGTCGTCACGGGGGCCGTCGCGGGGGGGCCATCGCACGTCGCGGCTGCGAGTACACCGCGAGCGCGCCAGGTGATCACCGTCGAAGCTGCGAGTGCCAGTTCAACGGTGGCGGTCTTGCGGACGTGGAATTGGTCAGGCACCCATTACGTCGCCCACTTCGCTGCCACGATCGCGAACATGGGGATCCACGGGGTGGGACCCACGCGAGAAGGCCTGGGACGGACCCCCGACGGGGTGTTCACTTTGACTCAGGCCTTTGGCAACCAGGTGTCGAACGGGACTCGATTGCCGTACTTTCGCGCCGGCCCCGACGACTGGTGGGACGAGGACCCGGCATCGCCTGATTACAACCGTCACGTGGTCGCTGCGTACTCGCCAGGCGGCGCCTCTGAGAATCTCTACGACGCCGGTATCGCGTACTCGCACGCCGTGGTGATCAATTACAACACTGATCCGGTGGTGAAGGGAGCCGGATCAGGTTTCTTCCTCCACGTCAGCACTGGGTACTCGACGGCGGGGTGCGTCGCGATCAACGCGCGAGTGCTCAACGAGATCATGCAGTGGCTTGACCCGCCTGATCATCCCGTGATCAGCATCGGCGTCGGACGTGCCGCTACTGCACTCTTAGGGGCTGGCTGACCAACACGCAGGCGGGATCCGAACCGAGCGGATCGTCGCTGGCGGCGTAGGCCCGAGAACGCGAACCTCCGCAGAGTTGTTTGAATGAACAACTCCCGCAGACGCCGTGGAACTGGGCGTCGCGAATGTCCTTCATCAATGGTGTATCGCGGTAGATGTCGATGAGAGAGTCGTGGCGCAGATTGCCGAGCGACAGCGGAAGGAATCCTGATGGGTAGACGTCGCCCGCCGCGCCCACGAAGACGATGCCATTGCCGTCGCGCGTGGCCGCGCTGGGGGCGCACACGTCGTGAGTGGGTTCGCCGAGGAGATCGCGCAGTCGCGAGTGCAGTCGGTCGTAGAGGTGAGAGGTGGCCGGTCCCGGAACGCCCTCGTGGCGTTGTTGATTCACTCGCCGTAGGAATGGCCCTTCGACGGAGCGGACAGTGAATCCAAATTGCGACGCGTCGACCAGGAAATTACAGATGTCCTCGTTCTGCTGGGGCGTCGAGGCGTTCACGTCGGTACCGCGACCGGTCGGGATGAGGAAGAACACCTCCCAGATGTCGAGGTGGTGCTGGTGGAGCAGTTGAGCGATGTCGGCCAGTTGTTCGACGTTGCGCGCCATCACCGTGGTGTTGATCTGGACGGTGAAACCGGCGTCCTTTAGTTGTCCCAGTGTGGTCATCGTGGCGTCGAAGTGACCCGGGACACCGCGCACGGCGTCGTGCGTCGCGGCGTCCATACCGTCGAGGGAGATCGAGACGGTCTTGATGCCGTGCTCGCGCAATTCGTGCATTCTCTCGAGGGTCAATAGGGGAGTGACCGAGGGGGCGAGGGCGACCGGCACCGAAACCGACCTGGCGTAGTCGATGAGCGTGAGCAGGTCAGGACGCTTGAGACAGTCGCCCCCGGTAAGAATGAGAATCGGTCGTGGGCTCGCGAGCTGCGCCAACTCATCGATCATGCCTCGACCCTCCTCGGTGGAGAGTTCGCACTCGCTGGGTTCGTGTTGGGCATCGGCGCGACAGTGGAAGCACGCGAGGTCGCAGGCCTTGGTCATCTCCCAGAACACCAACAGTGGCCGATCGTTGAATCGTCGCTGCAGGATTTCGCGACGGTGATCGCCCGCGTGGATTTCGACGCGGCTGGCGTCGTGGAACGTCGTGCTCATCCCCACAGTCTCGGCGCTGGGACGTACGAGCCCGTAGGGGCGTTGGTCACCTTCGCCGTCCGATGAGAGCCGGTGAAGGCGAATGATGCCCGGCATTCACAGCAACCGTCGAGGGTGGCTCGGGATCGAGGTCTATCGACTTCAGAGATGGTGGGGAGGAGGTCGATAGATAGGGACGAAGGACCCCAGCGATTCGTCAAGATCGACAGGCTGTGAAACTTACTTTCTTCTTATGAACACTTTTATCGGCGGCATTTCCACCCTGTCATTGGCACGATGGCAGTTCGGGATAACGACCGTCTTTCATTTCCTGTTCGTGCCACTCACCATCGGACTCGGATTGTTAGTGGCCATACTGCAGACCGCCTTCTACAAGACCAAGGATCCCGGTTACGACCGAATGACGAGGTTCTTCGGGAAGTTATTCCTGGTCAACTTCGCTATCGGCGTCGTCACGGGCATCGTGCAGGAATTCCAGTTCGGTATGGACTGGTCGCGCTACTCGACCTTCGTGGGCAACATCTTCGGAGCGCCACTGGCCATTGAGGGGCTGCTCGCCTTCTTCATGGAGTCGACATTCCTAGGGATCTGGATCTTCGGTCGCGGACGCGTCAGCGACCGCATCCATCTGATGTCGATCTGGCTCGCGAGCCTCGGCACCATCCTCTCGGCCGCGTTCATCGTCGCCGCGAACTCGTGGATGCAACACCCGGTCGGCTTCGTCATCGACCCGGTCACCCACCAGGCAGTCATGACGAACTTCTGGGCCGTGGTCACCAACTCCACGTTCCTCCTCGCGTATGGACACGTGCTGTTCAGTGCCTTCTTGACTGGCGCGGTGTTCATGTTGGCCATCTCCGCCTGGCACCTGCGCAAGGGTCACGACCACGCAGGATTCGCCAAGGCCGCCAAGATCGCCATCGTGGCCACGCTCATCACTGCGGTGGGCACGATGTTCCTCGGTGACTCCCAAGCCAAGCAGATGGAGCAGCAGCAGCCCATGAAAATGGCCGCCGCCGAAGCACTGTACAACTCGACCGATGGTGCGAGTTTCTCACTGCTGACTATTGGTGACCTCTCGGGTAATCCGGTGTTTCAGGTCCGCGTGCCGCACATCTTGAGCGTGCTCGCCACCAACACCTGGAACGGCAACGTCAAGGGCATCAATCAGTTGCAGAAGGAAGCGACGGCCAAGTACGGCGCGGGTAGTTACGTGCCGGTGATCTGGGTCCTGTACTGGACCTTTCGCATCATGGTGGGCCTAGGCATCTTGCTCTTCGTCCTCGGCGGCGTCGGTCTGTGGCTCATGAAGCGTCGCCGCCTCGAGCAATCGAAGCGATTCTTGCGCTTCGCGTCGTGGATGGTGGTGGCTCCCTTCCTCGCCAACTCGGCGGGATGGATCTTCACCGAGATCGGTCGTCAACCTTGGGTGGTGTTCGGACTCTTGAAGACCTCGGCGGCGGTGACGCTCATCGCCCCGGGATACGTGGCGACGTCTTTGATCGGCTTCACCGCGGTGTACACGCTGTTGGCCGTGGTTGAGATCGGATTGATGATCCGTCTCGCCAAGGTACCCGAGCCGGTGCTGAGCGAGAGCGAAGCCCAGGCCATCCCCGAACTCATCTACTAGGAGAATGACGATGCTAGGACTACTTTCAACATCCCCCAGCGGCCTCGAGCAGTTGTGGTTCGCACTCATCACCGTGCTGTGGCTCGGGTACTTCTTCCTCGAGGGCTTCGACTTCGGCGTGGGGGTGCTGTTGCCCTTCGTGAGTAAGGACGACATCGACCGACGAGTGACCATCAACACCATCGGGCCCGTCTGGGATGGCAACGAAGTGTGGTTGCTGACCGCCGGCGGCGCCACCTTCGCCGCGTTCCCCTTGTGGTACGCGACGGTGTTCAGCGGTTTCTACCTCGCGTTGTTCCTCGTATTGGCGGCGTTGATCTTTCGCGGAATGGCATTCGAGATGCGTCACCGTGGTGACGCCAAGTGGGCCGCCTGGTGGGATCGAGCAATCTTCTGGGGCTCCGCCCTGCCAGCGCTGCTGTGGGGAGTCGCTTTCGCCGACTTCGTCCACGGGGTTCCCTTGGGTGCCAACGCGACGTGGACGGGCAACTTCTTCGACCTGGTGAAGCCCTACGCCTTGGTGGGAGGGCTGAGCACATTGGCGCTCTTCACCCTGCACGGCGCGACGTATCTCGGTCTCAAGTCCGAGGGTGACGTGCGTGAGCGCGCCCAAGTCATCGCCGCATGGTTAGCGCCGGTGACGTTCGTCATCGTCACCGCCTTTCTCGGATGGACGTACATTACGGCTCACGCGCGCCACGAGGTGGGTATCGTCCCCCCGCTGCTGCCGATCGTGGGCGTCGCGGTGTTGGCCGCAGTGAGTTGGCTGGTGCGCGAGAGGCTGGAGGGTTGGGCGTTCATCGGCACCGGTCTCGTCATCGTGGCGTTCTTCACGACGATGATGCTGAATCTCTACCCCCACGTTCTCGTCTCGTCGGTCTCGCCCAGTGACAGTTTGACCATCGTCGGCAGTGCCTCGCACCGCTACACACTCGAGGTCATGAGTTGGGTCGCGCTGATCTTCACGCCCTTGGTCCTGTTGTACCAGGGATGGACCTATTGGATCTTCAAGAAGCGCGTGGGCCGTCCGAGTGCGACGACCGAGCCCGTGCCCACGAACGTCTAGCGTGTCGGGCGAGCGACCCTCGGCCCTTCTTCAGCGCCTGATGCGCGCGTCGCCCCTGGTGCGACGTGCGCTTGGCGTGTCACTGGCACTGGGGTTGATGACGACCACGGCCATCATCGTGCAGGCCGCGTCGCTGGCGAACGCGCTCGGCGCGGTCTTCTACCAACACGGTGCGAGTATCACCGTCGACGTGACGTGGTTCCTTGTCGCCACGCTCGTGCGCGCGTCGTGCGTCGGATTGAGTGAGCCAGTGACGGCGCACATCGCCGCACCGGTTCGTCGCGATCTTCGCGAGCGGCTGCTACACCACGCCCTTCGTACTGGCGCTCACGAGAGCGTGGACGCGACCGTGCAACTCGCGACCAAGGGCGTGGATGCCATCGAGGCTTACGTGGCCAACTACGTGCCGTCACTGGTGCTCGCGACGCTCGCGCCGGTGCTGCTCCTTGGGTACCTCGCGGCGTGCGATCCCCTGAGCGGCGTCATCGTCTTGATCAGCGTGTGTCTCTTGCCGGTGTTCATGATTCTGCTCGGACTCGAGGCCAAGGAGAGAATGGAGGAGCGCTGGCGCGACCAGCAGCGGCTCGCGGGCTACTTCGGTGACGTCGTGCGAGGGATGGGAGTCCTGAAGGCCCACAATCGTTCGCGTCACGACGTGGAGCAGCTCGACGAGGTCGGTCGCGCCCTGCAGCGCACAACCATGTCGACGCTCAAGGTCGCGTTCCTCTCGAGTTTCGCGTTGGAACTGCTGTCCTCCTTGGCCACCGCCCTAGTGGCCCTCGTGCTGGGCATTCGCCTCTTGGACGGTTCCTTGCGCCTGAGTGTGGCATTGGCGGTGCTGCTGGTGACACCGGAAGTCTTCTTGCCGCTGCGCCGTTCGGCAGCGCAGTACCACGGATCGGCCGACGGTATCGCCGCGGCCACCGCCGTGTTGGATCTCGTGACGGTGGCATCGACGTCCGGCCAAGGGAAACCCCCGGTAGCGCCACCGACCCTGGTGCTGAGCGACGTCGACGTCGCAGGAGCGGGTCGACGTGACCTTCGACCAGTCAGCGGCGTGATCACCGCGGGGGAGTTGACGGTGATTCGCGGCTCATCGGGTTCGGGCAAGACGACTCTGTTGCGAACGATCATCGGACTGCGCCCCGTCGTGGCGGGTTCGATCACCGTCGACAGCGTCGACCTCAACGAGCTCGACCTCGACCTCTGGCAGGCGCGCATCGCGTACCTGCCCCAAGATCCTCGCCTGCCGGGGACGACGGCGCGCGACGTACTGTCCATGGGCGACGAGATGATCAGCGACGACGCGATGCACGACGTCCTGGCGTCGATGGCTCTCGACATCGACCTGGGGAGGTTCCTCGGCGAGGGTGCCAGTGCGTTGTCAGCCGGACAACGCCGTCGCCTGGCCCTAGCACGGTGTCTCCTTCGTCAGCCGCTGTTGCTGGTGCTCGACGAGCCGACTGCGCACCTTGACGAGGTGAACGAGGAACTCGTCATGGGAGTGCTTCATTCGCTGTCCATGACTCGCATCGTGGCCACTCACCGCACTTTCCACGCGGACCACGTCATCGACGTGCAGACTCCTCGGTCGAGTCATGTCTGAGCCCGGCATCGTGCGTGAGGCGTTGACGAAAGAACGTCGCGCCGTGCGCAGTGCTCTGGGGGCCGGGTTGTTGGTGACGTTGTGCACGGTTGGTCTGGCGGCGACGTCAGCGTGGCTGATCGTGCGCGCCGCGCAGCGTCCTAGCGTCCTTTCGCTGACCGTGCCAATGGGTCTGGTGCAACTCTTCGCGCTCGCGAAGGCCGCCGGTCGCTACCTTGAGCGTACGCAGACCCATCGAGCGGCCTTAAGTGCCATGGGCCACGTGCGTGCGCGTGTCGCCGACGATCTTGAACCTCTGTTGCCCGCGGGACTCGGACCACGTAGTGCGGACGTCGTCGACTCCGTGCTCGGCGACGTCGAGCGTGTGCAGGACCTTCTCACCGCTGTCGCGGGTCCCCTGTTGACGAGCGTGGCGGCGGGACTGGTCAGCGTCGTGGTCTGCGGTGTCATGTCTCCGTTGGCGGGGGCGGCGTTGTTGACGGCCCTCACGATTGACGCGGTGGTCTTGCCCGCACTGGCGCTGCGCATTGGTCGACACAGTGGTCAAGAGATGGACGAGGTCCACGCGGACATGACCGCACTGTTCGATCAAGCGGCCCAGAGCGGTGACGAGTTCGTCATGGTGGGTGCTTCTCGTCACTTGGATCGTCGGCTCGCGCAACTCGAAGTTCGCGGCGATATCGCGCGGCGCCGCCGTCGCGCGGCGGCCGGTGTGGTGTCGGGGCTTGCGGTATTGGTCAACGGCGTGGCTTGCATCGTGGTCACATTGGTGAGTGTCACCGACGTTCGCAGTGGCCACCTCGCCGCTGCGCTGGTGGCCGTTCCCGTGCTGACCACCATCGCCGCGCTGGAACTGGTGAGCGGCATGGTGAACGGCGTCGTGGGCGCCTCACGTGACCGCACTGCGATAGCGCGACTTGACGGGCTGCGCGACACGACCTGGCCGGTTCGAGAACCCGCCGACCCGCCGGAACATCCCGTGCTCGAGGCCCGCGTGCGGTGGGATGACGTGTCACACGCATACGGCGAAACGACAGTGCTCGAGCACGTCGCGTGTCAGTTGCGCGCGGGTGACGTTGTCGTGCTGTCGGGACCGAGCGGGGGCGGTAAGACGACGCTCGCGAGACTGGCGGCCAAATTCCTTGATCCGAGTGAAGGCGATCTGATGCTCGGCGACGAGAGGTACTCGTTCCTTAACTCGAACGTGGTGCGTGGCGTAGTGGGTCTGGTCGATGACGCGCCGTACGTGTTCGCCACTACCTTGGCCGACAACCTGCGCATCGCGCGGCCCACGGCCAGCGATGCTCAACTGGAGCAGGTCTGTGCCGAGGCCGGACTCGGAGCTTTTCTTCGCGACCTACCCCAGGGTCTTCGCACCCCGCTGGGCGGCGCCGACACGGGGCTGTCCGGAGGCGAGCAACGACGTCTCGGCATCGCTCGCGAATTGCTGGCCGATCGCCCGGTGGCGATCTTCGACGAACCCACCGAAGGTCTCGACGATACAGCGGCGCGCGTGATGTTGGCCTCGCTTCGCGAGCACTACCGTGACGGTGTGCTGTTGATCATCTCGCATCAAGACGCCGCACGTCTCGCGGGTGCGCGCCAGTGGCGAGTGGAGAACGGTCGGATGGTCGAAATCATCGACGACCTGGCGACGGTGGTTCTGCGAAGTTGACCAGGGGGTGGGACTTAGGTCCCCGGCGTGCGATTCGCCCGTTCGGTAGCATTGATCACGATGATTCATCGGAACCTTCGTCAGTGTGACGTGCTCGAGAATGGCGCCCCCCGCCAATGTTCACGTGAGTGACGAGACCCTCGCACGAGAGGAACGAGATGAGCGTGTCGGCTCGCTGAAGCCGGTTATCGACGTCATTCCGGCCGCCGCCTACGAGAACCCCACGTGGAAGGGCATGGCGTACTTCACGCGCGACCTCGTCATCTACCTGGGCACGATTGCGGCGCTGATCTTCGTCGCGAATCCCTTCGCCGATGCCGCCCTGGACGTACTCGCCGTCCTCGCGGTGACCGCCCTTTTCGTGGTGGCCCACGACAGCGCGCACGGGGCACTGTTCAACTCGAAGCGCAAGAACTCGATCATCGGACGCATCGCCATGCTGCCGTCTTGGCACGTGTTTGAGGCGTGGGTGCTCGGACACAATCGCATCCATCACGCCTTCACGGTGCGACAGGGCTACGACTTCGTCTGGCACCCCGTCACTGCGCAGGAGTACGCCGACAAGTCGCGCGCAGGAAAACTTCTTCACCGTATCGAGTGGTCGTGGTGGGGCGCTGGTCTGTACTACCTCAATGAGGTCTGGTGGCAAAAGATGATCGCCTTTACGCCACCGGCACGCTGGGTGAAGGCCATTCGTCGTGATCGCATCGTCACTCTTGGCTTCGCTGTCGTCATGGCGGCGACCTTAGGATTCGTCGCGGCCGCGAGGACGCACTCCGTCGGTGGCGTCGTGTGGCTGATCCTGCGCGCGGAGATCATTCCCTTCCTCGGCTTCAGCGCGATGATCGGATCGGTGGTGCACGTGCACCACGTTGCTCCGGACATCCGTTGGTGGAAGCGCAATGAGTGGAACAAGTTCAAAGGACAGATGGAGGGCACCACGGTTCTTCGGGTTCCCAAGGGCGTGAACTTCTTTTTCCACTGGATCATGATCCACTCACCGCACCACGTGGACATGCGCATCCCGATGTACAACCTCGAGATGGCCGCCCTAGCGATCGAGAAGGTCTATCCCGATGTCGTGCACGACGCGCCGCTGCGTTTCAAGGATTTCCGGCACAACACCAAGGTGTGCAAGCTGTACGACTTCGACGAAGGTCATTGGCTGACCTACGCACAGGCGCGCGATGCGCTCACGACGCCGCTGTCGACCGTACCCCACCCCTCATGACACTCAGGTTTTAACCGACTCTCTCGTAATTACATCGATGCATGATGTGTAAAACCTGAGAATTACTCGTGCAAAAGTGTGCTGAACGTGAGGATTGTGGTGCAAAAGTCGACAATATCTGGGCAAAACCTCTCGATTTCGTCATCAGGGCTTCACGGGGCCTTTCGCTGGTGGCATTGTATTTCTCGTAGTCCACGCAGTACCTGCCGACGCAGACCGATCCGAAAGGAGAGGGAGGCGGAAGTGAGAGGGGCCTCGCAAGAGGAACGGATCACTTCAGCGGCAAGCGGAGTTCGGTCCGCTTGACGAGACGGCGAAGGGTGTGGAGTGCCTGCCGTCATTCGGTGGCCCGTCCGACACGGGGCGACGAATGGTGTGCCTCGGAAACCCCGAGGGGCGGGTGAGCTTCGGCTCACTGGTCACTCGGGGTTTTCGGCTTTTCCAACGGCATTTCGCACGCCGATGACAGTGACGCCGGCCACTCGAGAAAACACGGTAAGAAAGTGGTGACTCGAGACAGGACATTGGTATGAGGGCGCAAAGAGAGCGGCGGTTCCGGGCCGTCGCCGATGAGGCGACGCCGGCCATCGGCGCGTACCTCAAGCGTCGCATCTATCCACTGAGTTACTCCGACGTCGACGATCTCGTCGAAGAGGTGCTGATCATCGCCTGGCGTCGACTCGACGACATCCCCGCCGGGGCCGAGGTGCCCTGGCTGATCGGCGTGTCCCGCAACGTGTTGCGCAATGCGCATCGTAAGTTCCGCCGCGGAGAAGTCGTCGCCGCGCGCATGACACCTGCGCCACACGGCTCGTCGGCGGAGGACAACGTGATCGCCGACGAGGGCGTACGCGCGGCGCTCGAGTCATTGAGTGACGACGACCGCGACATCATCTTGCTGCACGCGTGGGATGGTCGAAGTGCTGAGGACATCGCACTGATCCTGGGCGTTACCAGCAACGCCGCCGCCGTGCGACTCTCGCGCGCACAAGACCGATTCCGAAAGAACTTCAGCAGCATTTCACTGGACTGAAAATTTTCGCCGTTCGCGACACAAACAAGGTAGAGCGAAGGAGAACGCTATGAAATCGATTGACGAGCGATTGGCTGACAGTAATCCTGTGGCCCAGGGGTACGTCCCCGCCAACTACGACGAGATGATCACCCGAGCGATGCACCACTCGCGTCACGCCGACGCCGCGTGGAAGACGTTCCGACTTCGCATGGCGGGATCGGTCGCGGCCGCCAGTGCCCTCACGGTGCTGGGCGTGACGGCGCTGAACGGTGCGGGATCGGCGCTGCCGGTCTTGGGATTCTCCGCGACCTCCGCGCAAGTGCCGCGCTCAAGTGCGTTGAACGGAAGTGGCGGAGCCGTCGGAGGCATGATGATCCGGTACATGAACTATTCCTTCACCGGTGCCGACAAGTTCTCCGCGGCGGTGGGATCCGAGCCCGTCTACACCATCAGTGCGCCCTCGGACCTGGCCACGACTTTGAGCACCGTTGCGCGGGCGCTCGGCGTCACGCTCGCCACCACCGCGACGGCGGCGGGCAACTTGAGCACCAACTACGGAGTGAGTGGCAAGGGATACTCCGGATCCATCGATAGCGGTAATGGCGCTGACTACTGGAACATCTACTCGACGCCCAGCGGCACCACCGGTGTGTCGGGTGCGAGCGGGGCAGTAGTGGGAACCGCCGTCCCCCCGACCACATCAACGTCGCCCTCGGCGACGGGAGCTACTGGGGTGACGGGAGTTACCGGCGCCTCTGGTGCCACGGGTGTGTCGGGGGTCACCGGCTCGTCCGGAGCCGCAGGAGCGACGGGACCGGTCGCGGCCACGGGGTCACTGGCGGCACAGGCGCTGGGCTTCGTGCAGGCGCTGGGTAACTACACCGCGGGCGACGCGACGCAGGACGTCAGCAACGGGGTCACGACGATCAACGTCCCACTCCTCGTCAATGGATATCCCTCGGACATGAGTGACTCATTCACCTTCAACAGTGATGGTTCGTTGCAAAGTGCGTCGGGCAATATCTTTGAACTCAAGGTCATGGCGATCTATCCGCTGATCTCTCAGTCCGCGGGCGTCGACCAGATCATTCCGCAGGAGAACCAGTTCGACCACTGGATGGCGCCGCTCGCTTCGTTCAGCCGCGCGGCCTCGACCGGCGCGACGGGAGCGACGGGAGCGACGGGTCCATCGGGGGCCAGTGGCGCGACGGGCGTGACGGGCGTGACGGGCGTGACGGGCGTGAATGGTCCATCGGGTTCTAGCGGCGCGACGGGAGTGAGTGGTGTGACGGGCGCGACCACTACCACGACGCTGCCGGCGCCGACGGTGGTGAATCTCACGACGGTGACAATTGGATATTCGTCGTACGACATGAAGAGCAACGGGTGGATGGAGCTGCCGAACTACGACTACGCGGGCACGGTCGTGAAGGGTGGCCACCAGGTCAGTTTCACCGTGGTGCCGCTTCCCTCGCAATACCTGGATTTTGCCACCAACAACAACCCCATCCCGATGGGTGCGCGTTAGAAGAGGGATTGGGGTTCGGCGGGCTCAATCAATTCGGGGCCGTCATTGCGCACCGAACCCACGGCCGGATCCACGCCGTAGTGGCGCAGGGTCCCCGAGGGAGCGGGGCGCAGCAGGTGCGAACGTTCTTCGGAACCAGAATCGCCGACGTCGAGCCAGTCGCCGACGTCGGCGATTTCTATCACCACCGGCATGCGGTCGTGAATCGCGTCCATGTCCTCATTGGGCGTCGTCGTAATCACGGTGCACGTTTGGATCCATGGCGCGTCCTCGGGTGTCGAGGGATCATGCCAGAACTCGTACAATCCCGCGAGCAGTAGCGGCTCTTCGTCGCTACGAGTGAAGAAGTGTGGCTGCTTCTCGCGACCCGGTCGGTGATCCCATTCGTAGAAGCCGTCGACGGGGATGATGCAGGGGCGCTTCTTGAAGGCCGCACGAAATGACGGTTTCTCCGCGACGGTCTCGCCGCGGGCGTTGAAGAGTCGATTGGAGATCTTGGGGTCCTTGGCCCAGCTCGGCAGGAGTCCCCAGCGGTAGCGGTCGAGGACGCGTTCCCCTTCGTGCTCGGCGACACCGAAGAGCCGACGCTGGGGTCCCACGTTCCAACTGGGGTGGGCTTCCTCTTCGAGGCCGGCCGCCAGGGTGGCGTCGAGGAGTCGCGCGAAACGGATCGGGGGGCTATAGAGAGCAATGCGACCGCACACGGGGACTCCTTCCAACAGCGACTTTAGGACCATTGGCGTCTGTGACGGGGAGTGGCTACTCTTACGAACATATGTTCGCTTTTTCTCCTCCCCGCCCTCGCCTCTCGGACGATCTGGTGGCGACACTACGTCCCGTCACCCTCGCAAAGTCCCGTATTGTTCCCCTTTCGGAGCCCTGGGCCTCGCTGGCACCGGGCGGTGGCCTACGCCGGGGCTCCACCGTCGTGGTCCACGCCCAACCGGGACTCGGTGGGCTCAGCGTGGCCCTAAGCCTGCTCAGCGAGGCGAGTGCCAAGGGGCACTGGGCGGCCGTGGTGGGGGTGGACGACCCCGGTGTGGTGGCGATGTCCGATCTCGGGGTCGACCTGCGCCGCGTCCTCTTCGTTCCGCGCCCACGCGGCGCGTGGGCCGAGGCGGCGGCCGACCTGCTCGACGGGGTCGATCTGCTCATTGTGCGTCCGCCTTCGCGGCCCTCGCACGCAGCGGTGCGCAAGTTGATGGACCGGGTGCGCGAACGTGGCACGGTGCTCATTGCCCTCACCGAGCCGAGCGCGCCGTGGCCGCTACCCGCGGATCTTTCTTTTCACCTCACCAGCTCGCGTTGGGTCATGTCATCACGCCTGGACGCGCGTTACGTGACGTTGCAGGTCGGAGGTCGCGGCGAGGCCGCGCGTCGCGGCGAGCACGTGGTGATGGTGCCCGACGCCCGAGGCCGGGCGGTGGCGAGATAAGTGGAGCGACTTCTCGCGATCTGGGTGGAGCCGCTCTGTGAGGAGCGGCCCGACGGGTCGACCCTGCGCGACTACCTGCGCGTCCTTGACGTCGTCGGGGTTCTCTGTCCCTTCGTTGAACCCGTGAGACTCGGACTGTGCACTCTGCCCCTGCGCGGACCGAGTCGGTTCTTCGGCGGGGACGAGGCAGTCTTTGCCGCGGTGCGCCACAACGTGCGCGACGTGCTCGGCCTCGAGGTCTCGCTCGGGGTGGCCGAGGGACTCTTCTGCGCGGAGTTGGCGGCGCGTCAAGAGTTGGTGCTGGCGTCGGGACAGACGACGGCGTTTCGCCGAGCTCAGCCACTCGTGGCGCTGGGACATAAGGAACTCGCTACTACTGGTCGCCGTCTCGGCATCTATACCGTGGGTGACTTCGCCGACCTCGACGCCGCGCGCGTGGCCGAGCGCTTCAGCGCCGCGGTGCGGGTGCTACACCGCGTGGCGCGCGGAGAACTACCCGAACTGCCCGGCCAGCGTGACACTCGACTGGCCGCGCGGCTACGTAGCGCGCGCGGAGAAGACGCCGTGCGCGACGAGCAGGCGGGATTCTTCGGGCAGCGCACCGCGGGCGACGACCGCGCCCACGCGGCAGCGCACCGGGTGCGTCACCGCCTCGGGCCCGAGGGTGTGCTGGTGGCGCGTCTGCGCGGGGGCCGCGTCCCCGAGGATCGTGCGACGTTGACGCCCTGGGGGTCACCCTCGCGCGACCAACGCGACGACGCGCCCTGGCCCGGCCGTTTGGCGGGTCCCTCGCCGATGACGTCGCTACACCACCCCGTGGCGGTCGAACTGTGCGACGCCGACGACGAGCCGGTGCGCATGGGTGCGCGCGGCTCGCTCAGTGCGCCCCCGGCGTCCGTGGTGCTGGTGCGCGGCTCGCGTCGGGCCGTCGTGTGGTTCGCCGGGCCCTGGCCGCTGGTGGAACGCTGGTGGGCGAGTGGGCGCCGCCGCGCGCACGTGCAGGTCCTGCTCGATAGCGGCGAGGCGATGCTGCTCTCGGCCGAAGCCGGGCGCTGGTGGCTCGTGGGGATCTACGACTGATGGCGACCTACGCGGAATTACACGCCCACTCGGGCTTCAGCTTCTTGGACGGCGCGAGCGACCCCGAGGAGCTCGTCGCCGAGGCGGTGCGCCTGGGGTTATCGGGTCTCGCCCTCACCGACCATCACGGCCTCTACGGCGTGGTGCGCTTCGCCGAGGCGGCCCGCGCGCTGGGGCTGCCCACGGTGTTCGGTACGGAGCTGACCATCGACGCGCGCGACGACCGCGTCGGCGTGCCCGACCCCCAGGGCGATCACCTGGTGGTGCTGGCGCGCTCGCCCGAGGGATACCGCCGACTTTCGACGATGCTCGGCGAGGCGCATCTCGCGCGCGGCGAGAAGGGGACGCCGCAGTTCAGCCTCGATCACATCGCCAGTTGCGCCGCCGAGTGGCTGGTGCTGACCGGGTGTCGCAAGGGGCCGCTCTCGCGGGCGTTGCTCGCCGAGGGGCCGCGCGCGGCCGAGCGAGAACTGGCGCGCCTCATCGAGCGCTTCGGACGCGAGAACATCGCCGTCGAGGTCTGGGACCACGGACACTTCGAGGACGTCGCGCGCAATGACGTCCTGGCTGAACTGGCCGTGCGCCACGACGTGCACCTGGTGGCGACGGGCAACGTGCACTACGCACGACCCGAGGACTTCGCGCGCGCCAACGTCGTGGCGGCGATCCGCGCGCGCCGTGAGCTCGAGGAGATGCAGGGCTGGCTCTCGGCGTCGCCGATGGCCCACCTGCGCGGTGACGCCGAGCAGCGGCGTCGCTTCGCGCGTTGGCCCGGGGTGGTGGACCGCGCCGGCGAACTCGGCGACGAGTTGTCCTTCGACCTGCGATTGGTGGCGCCGAACCTACCGGCGTTCTTGACGCCCGAGGGGATGGACGAGCAGGCGTATCTGACGGTGCTGGTGCACGAGGGGGCGACGAAGAAGTACGGTCCGCGTGAGCACGAGCGCGTTCCCGGCGCGTGGCGCCAGATCGACCACGAGCTCGGCGTCATCGGTGGTCTGGGCTTCGCGGGGTACTTCCTCACGGTCTGGGACATCACCGAGTTCTGCCGTCGCTCGAACATCTACTGCCAGGGCCGCGGGTCGGCCGCTAACTCCGCGGTGTGCTTCTCGCTCGGCATCACCAACGCCGACGCCGTCAAACTGCACCTCTTCTTCGAGCGTTTCCTCTCACCCGCGCGCGACGGCCCCCCCGACATCGACGTGGACATCGAGTCGGGCCGGCGCGAGGAGGTGATCCAGTACGTGTACCAGCGCTACGGACGTCACCACGCCGCCCAGGTGGCGGCCGTCATCACGTACCGGCCGCGTTCGGCGCTGCGCGACGTGGCCCGGGCCTTCGGTTACTCCGAGGAGGCGGCCAACCAGTTGCGCGACCAGGTGGACCGCTCGAGCATGACCGCGATGTCCGATGACGTGCCCGAGTTGATCCTCACGATGGCGACCCAGATGCTGAACCGTCCCCGCCACCTCGGCATCCACTCGGCCGGGATGGTGCTGTGCGATCGGCCGGTGCTCGAGGTGTGTCCGGTGGAGTGGGGGCGCATGCCCGGGCGCACCGTGCTGCAGTGGGACAAGGACGACTGCGCCGCGATCGGCCTGGTCAAGTTCGACCTGCTGGGACTCGGCATGCTCGACGCGCTGCACCGCGCCGTCGACCAGGTGGCGGCCTACCACGGCGTCACGCTCGACCTGGGCGAGCTCGAGCAGGAGGACGCGGTCTACGACCTGCTCTGCGAGGCCGACACCGTCGGCGTGTTCCAGGTCGAATCGCGCGCGCAGATGGCGACGCTGCCGCGCGTGCGGCCACGCTGCTTCTACGACCTAGTGATCGAAGTGGCGCTGATCCGCCCCGGTCCGATCCAGGGCAACGCCGTCAATCCCTACATCCGCCGACGCCGCGGCGACGAGCCCGTGACGTACCTGCACCCGCGTCTGGAGCCGATCCTCTCGCGCACGCTCGGGGTACCGCTCTTCCAGGAGCAGTTGATGGAGATGGCCGTCGCGGTGGCGGGCTTCTCTCCGGCCGAGGCCGACGAACTTCGCCAGGCCATGGCGGCTAAGCGCTCGGAGTTGCGCATGCTCAAGCTCAAGAGTCGCTTCTATTCCGGCATGGCGCTCAATGGCATCACCGGTGCGGCCGCCGACCAACTCTTCGATGCTTTGGCGGCCTTCGCCAACTTCGGTTTCCCCGAGTCGCACTCGGTCTCCTTCGCCCACCTCGTCTACTGCTCGGCGTGGATCAAGGTGCACTACCCCGGGGCGTTTTTAGTGGCGCTACTCAACGCGCAGCCCTTGGGCTTCTGGTCACCCCAGAGTCTGGTCGCCGACGCGCAGCGTCACGGGGTTACGGTGGTGCGGCCCGACGTGAACGTCTCGGGCGCCGATGCCACGTTGGAGGGCGACGAGGACCGTCCCGATGTGCGTCTGGGGTTGGCGAGCGTGCGTGGGATCGGACGCGAGTTGGCGCAACGCATTGCCGAGGGAGCGCCGTGGCGTGACGCCGAGGACCTGGTGCGTCGCGCCGGGTGCCAGCAGCAGCACTTGGAGGCGCTGGCCGCGGCCGGCGCGATGGACTGCTTCGACCAGAGCCGCCGGGCGTTGATCTGGACGGCCGGTGCGGCGGCGCAGAGCACGACCGACCGGCTCGAGGGAGTCGTGACGGGACTGCGCGCGCCGCGACTGTCGCTGCCCAGCGAGATGGAACGCGTGGCCGACGACCTGTGGTCGATGGGCCTGACCCCCGAGGCGACGGCGATCGCCCTCGTGCGTGGCTGGCTCGACGAGCGCGGCGTGACGATGGCCGCGCGGCTCATGGGCGCGGAGAGCGCCCGTGTCACGGTCGCGGGCGTCGTCACGCACCGCCAGCACCCCGAGACGGCGAACGGAGCGGTCTTCATCAATCTCGAAGACGAGAGCGGCCACGTCAACGTGATCTTCTCCAAGGGGGCGTGGGCCCGCTGGCGCACGGTCGCGCGCAACTCGCCGGCCTTGATGATCCGCGGGGCGCTCCAGCGTGGTCAAGGGACCCTGGCGTTACAGGCGGAGTTCGTCGAACCACTTTCTTTGGGGGCCACGACGCCTTCGCGCGACTGGCGCTGACACGGCCTAGCATGCTGGAACTGCGCGTCGAATAGTGCAAGATCGCTGAGGGTGAATAATGGGTTCCGTGCGCGTAGCGGCCATCCAGATGACGTCGGGCAGTGACGTGGCGGCCAACGAGCAAGCAATCTTTCGACTCGTCGAGGTGGCCAGTGATCTGGGCGCGACCTACGTCCAGGTGCCCGAGTACTGCACCTACTGGGGACCGCGCAGCGGTTACGATGCCGCCGCCAAGACCCTCGACGACGGATTCGTCCGTCAGGTGGGCCTGATGGCCAAGGGTCGCGGCATCACGGTGCACCTGGGAAGCATGCTGGAACCCGCGTCCGAGGGTCGGGTCTTCAACACCAGTGTGGTGATCGGACCCCACGGGGACGTGACGGCGATCTATCGCAAGATCCACCTCTTCGACGCCAAACCGCCGGGGGGAGTGACGTACTTCGAGTCGGAGTTCATCTCACCGGGATCGCAGATGCGAGTCGTCGACGTCGGCGAGATGCGGCTGGGACTGAGCATTTGCTTCGACGTGCGCTTCGCCGAGCTCTACCGGGCCCTCGTCCTTGCCGGGGCCAACGTCGTCGCCATCCCGGCGGCATTCTCCGCTCAGACCGGCCCCGCCCACTGGGAGGTGATGGTGCGGGCACGCGCCATCGAGAACCACGCCTTCGTCGTTGCGGCGACCCAGGTGGGCACGACGGCCGAGGGTCTCGCCACTCACGGACATTCGATGATCGTGGGTCCGTGGGGCGAGGTCATCGTCGAGTCGGCGCTAGAAACTGAGGATGTCCTCATCGCGGACCTCGATCTCACTGAGGTCAACCAGCGCCGGGGACAGATCGAGGTGCTGAAACTGCGACGTCCCGACGTCTACGGTGGCGACGTCCAGGTTTCGAACGACTAGGACGGACTGGTGAAGGTCCTCGTCTTGGGCGGCACCGTGTTCTTATCAGCACGGGTGGCGACGGATTTCCTCGGCCGCGGACACGAGGTCACCTGCCTGTCGAGGTCGCTCGCCACTCGAGCGCCGCAGGGTGCGCGAGAGGTGCGGGCTGACCGCGCAGCGGGGCCGCAGGCCTACGACGGCGTGCGTGGCGACTGGGACGTCGTCATCGACGTGGCCACCGATCCGCGGTTCGTGCGCGACGCCCTGGACGCGCTAGGTCACGGGGCACGGCACTGGACATACATCTCATCGTGCTCGGTCTACGCCGACCAGAACACGCCCGATGGCGACGAGACGCAGTCAGTCATTGCGCCCCTCGACGTGCACGACGTGTCGGGGCCGGAGAACTACGGCGCGTCGAAGTCGGCGTGCGAGTCGTTGTGTCGTGCGGCGCTCGAGGGACGGGTGCTCATCGCACGCCCCGGCCTCATCGTGGGCCCGGGCGATCCGAGTGATCGCGGCGGGTACTGGCCGGCTCGCTTCGCCCGGGGCGACCAGGAGGTCCTGGTCCCGCAGTCACGGGACCTTTGGTCCCAACAGATAGACGTGCGTGACTTGTCACAGTGGCTGGTCAGTTGCGCTGAATCGAACGTCACGGGCGTGATGAACGCGGTGGGGGATCCCCTGCCTCTGAGCGAGGTCATCGAGAGGATCCGACGCGTCGCGGATTTCACTGGTTCGGTCCTCATAGCTCCGGATCGTTGGTTACTCGACCACGGCGTCGAGCCTTGGGCGGGGCCCGAGTCGCTGGCATTATGGATACCCCTGGGGAGCGGGTACGACGGATTTTGTCAGCGCTCGCACGCCATGGCCCGTCATCACGGACTCACGCTTCGCGCGCTGGAGGAGACGTGGGCCGCCTGCCTAGCCGACGAGCGCCAGCGCGGGCTCGACCGAGATCGTCTCGCCGGCCTCAGCGCCGCACGCGAAGCCCAGTTGCGCGAACTTCTCCACGCGGGTTGAGAGCGGAGTTCGAACGGCCGTTTTGGTGCGAGTTCAGGATTTCCCTTGCGAAGTCTGGTCAATGACCTTGGCCAGATTGGCGAGGTTCTTCCTCCAGATGGCGCGCAATACGGGCCGGGCGAGTACCGCGCCCAGGGACGAGGCGGCCCACCACGGGAACCGGAGGTCTTCCTTCCACGTGAGTTTCGTGTCGTTGCCGATCGCGAGGAGGCTGAATTCGCCTCTCCCGGTGAAGAGGCCGCGGTGCGTGACGCCCATCGCGACCTCGTCCTGCCAACGAGTGATTGTCATCACGTCGGTCGTCGTGAATGGTCCGATTCTGGTGAGGCAGTCGAACGTGGTTCCCACCCCCTCGCGTTGGTCGGAGTGGAAGTCGATTCGTTGCGCGTCCGACATCCACGTGACGTGACGATCGATATGACGCAGCTCATCCCACGTGTCGTGCCGGTCGTGACGGATGATGATGTCGATGGTGATGGACGTCACGTGAATGGTCCTCCTGTCGTGATACGCGCAGACCCACGTTATGAAGGATTCTCTCAGTTCCGAGCGCCACTCCTGCTCACGGTGGCGCCATGAAATTCCTGACGAAGGTGGGGTAAATACTGCGCGAATCATTGCAACTGAACGTCACCGTGCGCGCAACCGTCGCACTACTTGGCGTGCTTAATTTTCCTCGTCGCCATGAATACGAGAAGAACAGCCATGTCGGCTTTCAGTCGCATCACCACAACACAATGGAGGGGTGGTGTGACCTCTCTGGTCCCCGCGGCGGCCGGTTCGCTCTTCACGAAGGTGGCGTACGCGTCGCGGAAAGGCCACGACTTCGATTTCGACCACGACGACGGCTTCGTCGTGGCGATATCTCTGAGAGGCCCGTTCGTCCTTGGGGCCAACGTCGAAAGGTTTAGGACCACCGGACGATGGAGGACGCCCACGTCATGCCGGCACCGAATCCCGTCAAGAGGGCGTAATCGCCAGTCTTGATGCGACCTTCTTGGCGTGCCACGTCGAAGGCCAAGGGGATCGACGCGCTCGAGGTGTTGCCGTAACGGTCGAGCGCGATGACCGCGCGGTCCATGCCGATACCTAAGCGGTCGATGACGGCCTGGATAATGCGGATGTTGGCCTGGTGCGGGATGACGAGTGCGAGTTCGTCGGCGGTGATCCCCGCGAGTTCGAGCGCCTGCTGAGATGACTCGACGACGACGCGCACTGCGCGGCGAAAGACCTCGCGTCCCTCCATCGTGAAGGTGCCCTCGTGTTCACAGGTGAGCAGGTCGGCGCCCGAGCCGTCGGCGCCCAGGGAGAACGAGAGGATGTCGTTCACGTCGGGGTCGTACTCGAGCACTGCGGCACCTCCGCCGTCGGCGAGCAATACGGCGACGTTGCGGTCGGTCCAGTCGACCCAGTTCGAAAGATGCTCGGCCCCCACGACGAGGATGCGCTTGTTGCCGGTCTCGAGGAGTCCTTGCGCGGTGCGCACCGCGTACATGAAGCCGCTGCACGCGGCGTTGACGTCCATGGCGGGACAGGTCAGTCCGAGGTCGTGGGCGATCAGCACCGCGGTGGCGGGTGCGATGCGGTCGGGCGACGACGTCGCTAGGAGGCAGAAGTCGATGTCCTCGGGCTCCACTCCGGCGTCAGCCATGGCGTTGCGCCCGGCGATGACGCCCAGCGAACGTGCCGTGCCGCCGATGTAGCGCTGACGGATGCCGGTGCGTTCCGTGATCCACTCGTCGGAGGTGTCGAGCGTGAGTGACAACTCGTCGTTGGTCACGATGCGGTCAGGTAGGCCAATACCCCAGCCCTTGAAGCGAACTCCCATATTGTCAGCCCCTCGCTGGCTCGGTACTTGGGCCAGTCTACGCCCCTCGACTAGTCCGTTGCGGGTGCCGCGATGACCTGCATCGAACAGCGCGCGACCGAGATCTGGCGTCCACGGGCGTCGGTCATCTCGATGGCCCACACCTGGACGGTGCGGCCCTTGCGTATGGGCGTGGCCGTCGCGGTGATGACCCCGGAGCGCATCGGCCGCAGGTGTGAAATATTGAGCTCGGTCCCCACCACGACGTGGCCCGGCTCCGCACTGACGACGCCGCCGATTGACGCGGCGCCTTCGGCGAGCAAGGCCGAGACACCGCCGTGCAAGAGGCCGAATGGTTGGTGCACGTTCGGCGTGACGTCGAGCTCGAGAACGACCTTGTCGGCGTTGGCCTCGACGACTCGGATACCCAAGAAATCATGCACGTTCATCTGATCGGGGATGCGCTCGAAGTAGCCGTCGGTCATGAGGGCATTCTACGAGTCGTTGGCTAGCCTCTTGTCATGACCCGCCACGTAGACCTGCGCTCTGACACCGTGACCCAGCCAACACCCGAGATGCGCGAGGCGATGGCCCACGCGGTGGTGGGCGACGACGGCTTTGGTGACGACCCGACGGTGCGTGCTCTCGAGGAGAAGTTCGCGGCCCTGATGGGCAAGGAAGCGGCAATCTTCGTGCCGTCGGGTGTGATGGCCAACCAGATTGCCCTGCGCGTCTTGACGCGACCCGGTGACGTCGTCGTCACCGGGCGCAACCAGCACATCGTGGGTTTTGAGATGGGGGCCACTGCGCGCAACTCGTCGATTCAGTTCGCCGCCGTCGACGACTCGTTAGGGGAGTTGGCAATCGAGGACGTGATGGATATCATCGACGCTGGCGCCGATCACCAGGTGCCCGTTGCCGTGGTGGCGGTCGAGAACACCCACATGTTTTCCGGGGGCACGGTTTGGAATCCCGACCGCTTGTCGTCGCTCGCACGTGCCATCGAAGGGCGCCCGCTCCACCTCGACGGTGCTCGGCTTTTCAACGCGTCGGTCGCGTCGGGACAGTCCCTGGCCGAGCTGGCGGCGCCCGCGACCACGGTGATGTCGTGTCTGTCTAAGGGACTCTGCGCACCGGTCGGCTCGCTCCTGGCGGGGTCGTTGTCGCTCATGGCGGCTGGTCGGATCGAGCGCAAGAGACTCGGGGGAGCGATGCGCCAGGTGGGCATCCTCGCCGCCGCCGGCCTGGTGGCGCTCGACACGATGGTCGAGCGACTGGCCGAGGACCACCGACGGGCGCGTCACTTGGCCGAGATGCTCGCCGCCGCATTTCCGGAGTCGGGTTACGACCCGAGCACGTGTCGCACCAACATCGTGTCCTTCAACCACCCCCAGGCGCGCCAGATCGTGCACGAATTGAAGGAACGAGGTGTGTGGTGCGACACGGTGGCGCCTCGTCGGGTTCGCCTGGTGACCCACGCAGGTGTCAGCGATGACGATCTCGAGTTCGTCGCTGACGTGCTGGCCTCCTTCACACCAGTGGCCTAGAGCTGCGACACCACTCTGACCAGCGTCGTTCGCGAGAAGTTCACTGTGGTCCGGTGGTGGGGGCGGCGGCGATGGGGGTAGCCTGAGAGGGCTAAAGGCTGCGCTATGACTGATATCCTCCACCTCTCCACGTTCCTGCGCCGTCCGATCTTCGATCAAGACGGTGACCGGATCGGACGCGTCCAGGACCTGGTCGCGCGCTTGGGCGACGACGCGCACCCGCCCATCGTCGGGGCGGTCATCAAGATCGAGGGTCGTAACTTGTTCGTGCCCATTCGCAAGATCGGCGGTCTGGCCCAGGGACGCATGACCTTCCAGGGTAAGCGCGTCGACCTGCGCCGATTCGAGAGGCGACCCGGCGAGCTCTTGCTGGCCGAGGACTTGCTAGCCCGGCACCTGATCAACCTGGTGCGCGGTCGACTGATCATCGCCAACGAGATCGAGATTGCACAAATCGACGGCCGCTGGGAAGTCGTCGGGGTGGACCCTGGTCGGCGTCCGTTCTTGCGCCGTGTGCTGGGATCGCGCATCGGCCAGCGACTCGAGGCCGAGGCAATCGTGGACTTCGCGTCCATCGAACCCTTCGTGTCACACGTGCCGTCGGCACGCCTACGCATCCCATACCGCAAGTTGGCCAAACTGCATCCGGCGCAAATCGCCGACCTGGTGGAGCAGGCGAGCCATGAGGAGGGCGAGGAGATCATCGAAGCGGTCGGCCTCGACCGCGAACTCGAAGCCGACGTCTTTGAGGAGCTCGACACCGAGCACCAGTTGGAGTTCTTGCACTCTCGCAGCGACGTCGAGGCCGCGCGTCTGCTCACACGCATGGAGCCCGACAATGCGGCGGACCTAATCAACGAGATCGACCAGGAGCGTCGCCTGCCCATCCTCGAGGGCTTGCCCGCCCTCCAGCAGGTCAAGGTGCGCCAGTTGCTGTCCTATAACGCCGACACGGCGGGGGGACTGATGAATACTGACTTCGTCTCGGTGCTCGACACCGCGACCGTGGCCGACGCCATCGAGGCGATCCGAACGTCCAACGTCCCGGCTGAGTCGTTGCACGCGGTCTTCGTGGTCGACGCTGGCGCCAAACCTGTCGGTTCGGCGTCGCTGGGTTCGCTCGTGAAGGCGCGCGAGGGTGAACTGGCCCTCAGCGTGGCGCGAACGCAGATGAGCCACGTGCACCCGCACTGGGACCTGCACCGCGTAGCGCGCAAGATGAGCGATTTCAACCTGACGGTGGTGCCGGTGCTCGACGAAGAGCACGACGTCATGATCGGCGTCATCACCGTTGACGACTTGCTCGAAGAACTCCTGCCCCAGGGATGGCGCAAGGAGTTCGGGATGACGGCGGTGGAGGAATGATGTCCACGTCATCGCGCCGCACCGTTCTAAGGGGGCTTTTCTGAAACCCCCCAGTACCAGCTTTCAAGACATTCATCACACGACCCAATCATTCGTGAGAGACGTGGCTCGCCCTTAGTGCCTTCCTCCCGCGTGGTTGCATCGCGATACGACCACGAGAGAACGAAAGGAGGTGAAGCGTGAGCGAGAAGTCGACTGACAACCAGATAACCGGGGCCTTCGGCACCATCTCGTCACATGATCATGGCGGTCGCCGGGGGGCTCGCGCTCGACTCCTCACGCTGCTGGCGATTATCGGACCCGGTCTCATCGTGATGGTGGGCGACAACGACGCCGGCGGGGTCTCTACTTACGCGCAAGCGGGGCAGAATTACGGCTACACGATGCTATGGACATTGCCATTGCTCATCCCGGTACTAGTCATCGTCCAGGAGATGGTGGCACGCCTCGGCGCGGTGACCGGCGTAGGCCACGGTCGTCTTATTCGTGAGAGATTCGGTCGTCGCTGGGGCAACACGTCGATCTTCTCAATCTTGTTCCTCAATTTTCTGATCATTGTTACCGAGTTCATCGGAATCACTCTGTCGATGGAGTACTTCGGCGTCTCCCCGTATTGGTCCGTGCCGGTCGCAGTGATCCTGCTCTTCGCGGTCACGGCATCGGGTTCGTTCCAGCGTTGGGAGCGTTTCATGATGCTCTTCGTGGCCATTAACTTTTTCGTCATCCCACTTGTCGTCCTGGCTAAACCGCACTTCGGCGCGGTGGCACAACACGCCGTCATTCCGGGTATTCGCGGTGGGGCATCGTCCAGCGCCGTGCTCCTGATTATCTCGATCATCGGCACTACGGTGGCACCTTGGCAGCTCTACTTCCAGCAGTCGAATATCGTGGACAAGAAAATCACACCTCGTTGGTTGAACTACGAGCGAGTCGACACCGCCATCGGTTCGGCCATCGTGGTCATTGGCGCGGGAGCGCTCATCGCCGTCACCGCCGCAGGCCTGTCGGGGCATGGTGGAACCAGCGCTTTCACGTCGGCTCTCGGAGTGGCGCGAGGACTCAATCGCTTCGTGGGACACGGTACCGGTGGTCTGTTCGCGATCCTGTTGCTCAACGCCTCAGTGATTGGCGCTGCGGCTGTGACTCTGGCGAGTTCATACGCCATGGGCGACCTTTCGAATTCGACGCAGGGCCTCAATGCTCGCTTTCGTGACGCTAAGGCCTTCTATGGCGTATTTGCGCTCCTGCTAGCCGTCGCCGGAACCGTGGCGGTCCTTCCGCGTGCACCGCTGGGACTCATCACATTGGCCGTGCAGGCGATCTGTGGTCTCATGCTCCCTTCGACGACTATTACGGTCCTACTACTCTGCAACGATCGTGCTCTGATGGGACCATGGGTGAACGCCAAGTGGCTCAACGCGATTGCCGTCATCATTGTGACTGTGCTGATCGTGTTATCCATCACGATGATGATCTCGACTCTCTTCACGTCGATCAACGTCATCGCATTACTTGAGTGGCTCGCGAGCGTAAGCGTGGTCGCCCTAATCGTGGGTCTTCCATTCGGACTTAAGAAGATGGCGCCACCACCAACTGTCGATATGGACCGGCGTGACTGGCGAACGCCGCGACTCACGTTACTGGCGCCCATGCCGACCTCACCGGCACGTCGCTGGCTCATGCGTGGTCAAGGTACGTATCTGGCCGTCGCGGGGACCTTGTTGGTGGTGCGGATTATCCAATTGGCGACCTCATAGTCTCTATAGATGCCTTCTGACACGTTGCTCTGCGTTCACGCGCACCCCGATGACGAGGCTCTCTTTACCGCTGGCGTCACGTCGTACTATGCCGAGCGCGGCGTGCGCAACGTGCTCGTCACTTGCACCCTGGGCCAACTCGGGATTGACGACAATGGTCGCGCGGGCGCCGATCCCCGCCACGACGCTCGGGTGACCGCCGCCACTCGGGCGGGCGAATTACTGCGCGCGGGTGCACTGGTGGGTTTTAACCGCCAACTCACCCTGGGATTCAAAGACTCGGGGATGGCGGGCTGGGCCGCGAACGAGGATCACGACGCCTTCATGAACGTCGACGTCGAGGCCACGGCCAAAGTCATCGCGGACATCATCGACGCCGAGAACGCCACAGTCGTCATCACCTACGACGAGAACGGCTTCTACGGTCACCCCGACCACGTGATGGCCAACGTCGTCACCCGTCGCGCGGTGCAACTGAGTCAGTGCGCGCAGCGATTGTTCTATCCGGTCGTGCCGCGTAGCGTCCTGAGCTCCTTTGTCGCTCGTGCCCGCGAACAACACGTCTTTTTGCCCGCGTGGGTCGAGAACGCCGTCGCCGACATTTCCGACGACTCGGTGGCCAGCGTGATGGACGTCTCGCGATTCGCCGGACTCAAGCAACGCGCCATCGCCACACACGTTTCGCAGAGCGACAACGCCGACCTGGTCAGCATGGACGCTGAACTCTTCGCGCTCCTCTTCGGTACCGAGTACTACCAGCTCGGTTGGCGACGTGACAACACGTCGCTAGCCTGTGCCGAGGATTTGTTTGGAGGACTGAGTTGAGCAATTTGACATTCTTGGCGGTGCACGCGCACCCCGACGATGAGGCGACCTCCTCGGGTGGGGTATATCGGCTGCTCGCCGACCAGGGTGTGCGTACCGTGCTGGTGACGTGCACGAACGGCGAGTGCGGTGACGACCCTGACGGGTCCAAGCCCGACAACGATCACCACGACGGCGACCTGGTGGCCGCCATGCGCGCCAAGGAGCTCGACCGCGCCGTCGAGATACTGGGCATCGACCGGCTGATCCGCTTGGGTTACCGGGACTCTGGGATGATGGGCTGGCCCCAGAATGAGGACCCCGAGTGCTTCTGGGCCACGCCGGTGGCCGATGGTGCCGCGAGGCTCGCCGAGATCCTGATGGAGGAGCGACCCCAGGTCGTGATGACCTACAACGAGTTCGGTTTCTACGGGCACCCCGACCACATTCAGGCCAACCGCATCACTCTGGCCGCGCTGCGACTGATCGACTACGAACCCACGCTCTACTACAACGCCATTCCAGACTCGATAATGGCGATCATGCGCGCGCGCTTCGAGGAAGAAGGCCGCCGCCAAGCGCAGGAGGATGCGGCCAAGGGGATCAAACGAGAGCCCGACGGTCCGCCCATGCTCGACGGCGAACCCATCAACATGGGCACACCCGATGATCTGATCGGTGCGACCATCGACGTGCGCGAGGTCACTGACGCCAAGCACGACGCGTTGGCCGCCCACGCGTCGCAGATCGGTGACTCCTTCTGGATGAAGATGTCCAAGGAGGAGTTCCAAATGGCGATGGGCACCGAGTGGTTCGTGCGCGTCACTAACCCTCGCGGCCTCGACGGCAACGTCGATGACATTTTCGCGGGCTATCGCGACTGACACTGAACAGCACTGCACCCCTCTCATCGAGAGGGGTGCAGTGCGAAAGCCAGGGTAGGAACCCAGGTGATTACGCTTCGGGAGGTACGACGCCTTCGGCGTACTCCTCTTCAATCTCTTCGAGCGCGGACTCCGAGCCCTGGATCTTGGGACCAGTGAACCAGTTCTTGGCCGACACCGCGTACCAGATGGCCACGATGGCCATGACGACGACGAAGACCGGACCAGACCAGTTGATGTCGGCGAACGTCGTCCACGGGTAGAAGGCCGGGGCGAAGAACAGAATCGTGATGATGACCACCCACACGACCGCGATGATGCCGATCGGCTTACTCCACTTGCCCAGATTCCACGGCCCGGGCTCGAAGGTCTTCGAGCGAAGGCGCAAGTAGATCGGAATCGCGTAGGCGATGTAGAGACCCACGGTGCCGATGGACACGATGGCGAAGAACGCCGCTGAGTAGCCGCCGCGCTGGTAGAGCGATGGCAATCCCAGGACGAAGGCGGCGGCGACCGCCAACCAGACGGCGTTCACCGGCGTACGAGTGGTCGGGTGCAGACGGTGCCAGAGCCTGTGTCCCGGAACCGCGCCGTCGCGCGAGAACGCGTAGATCATGCGCGAGTTCGCGGTGACCGAGGCCAGACCACAGAAGAACATGGCGACCATGGCGATCAGAACCAGCAATCGACCTCCCGTGTTGCCGAGCGCCGCGATGAAGACAGCACCACCGGCAGTCGCCCCATTGACCGCGATGCCGGCGTACTCCTTCTCACCGCCGGGAATCGCGAGCGTCATTGCGAGGTTCAAGATGAAGCCTGCGATGATCGAGACGTAGATTGCTCGGATGATGCCCTTGGGACCGCCGGTCGCGGCCCCGAGGGTCTCTTCGGTCATGTGCGCCGACGCGTCATAACCAGTGAGGGTGTACTGGGCCAACAACAGGCCAATGGCGAAGGCGTAGACCCCCGCGAAGGGACCCGTCCAACCGGTCAGATTCTCGTGATGGAACAAGAAACTGAAGCTCTGGTGGTGCGAAGGCACGATGAAGAGCATGCCGACGATGAAGACCGTACCCGCCAGGTGCCACCACGCCGAGATGTTGGCGATGGTCGAGACGATCTGCACCCGGAAAGTGTTGATGAACCCATGCGCCAATAGAATCAGTCCATACCAGAGCAATACCCAACCCGCTTTCGTGCTGCCGGAGCTGGGGTAGTACAGGCTGATGAAGAAGCCGACGAAGGTGGCCAAACCGTAGTCAATGGACGCGGTCACCGCGACCTGGCCCACGAGGTTGAACCACCCGCACGTCCACGACCACGCGGCCTTGTTCTTCGTTGCGAGCTTCGCGGACCACCAGTACAGTCCTCCCGCAGTCGGATAGGCAGAACAGATCTCCGCCATGCCCATGCCGACACAGAGCGTCAGAGCACCCACGACGAACCATCCAATAGTGATCACGAAGGGACCGCCGGCGTCCATGCCGAGGTAATACGTGGTGATACCACCGGTCAGAATGGAAATGATCGAGAATGACACCGCGAAGTTGGAGAATCCTCCCATCCCGCGTTTCAATTCTTGGGCGTACCCCAGTTGGTGTAGTCGCTCGGTGTCACTCTGTTCGAGCGCCGAGATGGACACATCTTCTGCCATAAATCACCCCTACTTACCTAGACAGTCAGCACTTTGCTTTGCCATTGGTATATCAGAGAAAACGTCATAAATTTCGACGGGACCGTTAAAATCTTGACCTTTTTTGCCGACAACGGTCCGAGACGATGTTCACTAGTATCGGCGGAGGTCCTCGGCGATGGGGCCCGCTCAAAGGAGAGGCCATGACTTCATTGACTCCGGGACGGCTGTCTCGCGACGACTTATTGTCCCTCATCGAGCGCGACGACATCGACACCGTCGTCGTCGCCATCACCGACATGCAGGGTCGCCTCCAGGGCAAGCGGGTGGAGGCCCACTTCTTCGCCGACGACCTCAAGAGCGGCATCGTCGAGGGATGCGGCTACCTGCTGGCCTCCGACGTCGACATGCGCACCGTCGACGGCTTCGCCCTCACCTCATGGGAGCGCGGCTACGGGGACCTCGCGTTCAAGGCGGACTTCTCGACGATTCGCATGGTGCCATGGTTCGACAAGACCGTCATCATTTTCTGCGATGTCGAGACGACCGACGGTGCACCGGTGGCGCCGTCGCCACGCCAAGTCCTCCAGCGACAGGTCGATCGTCTGTCGGAGCGCGGGTGGCACGGACTGACCGGTACTGAACTCGAGTTCATCGTTTTCAACACCACTTACGAAGAGGCGTGGAGTTCCGGGTATCGCAACATGATTCCGGCGAACCAGTACAACGTCGACTATTCCCTGCAAGGCACCTCGCGCATCGAGCCGCTCCTGGGACGCATCCGTCGTTCAATGCGCGGCGCGGGCATGGTCGTCGAATCAGTCAAGGGCGAGTGCAACTTCGGCCAGCACGAAGTGGCCTTCAAATACTCCACGTTGATCGACAAGTGTGACGAGCATGGTCTTTACAAGCTCGGGGCCAAGGAGATCGCCGCGCAGGAGGGCCAGAGCCTGACGTTCATGGCCAAGTACGACGAGCGCGAAGGGAACTCCTGTCACATCCACCTGTCACTGCGCGACGAGGACGATCGCCCGGTGTTCGCCGGTGACCGGGACCACGGTATGTCGCTACTGTTCGAACAGTTCCTCGCCGGGCAGCTGAAATATGGACGAGAGATGTCGCTGTTGCTCGCACCCAATGTCAATTCCTACAAGCGTTTCGTCGAGGGGTCCTTCGCACCCACCGCATTGCTGTGGGGCATCGACAATCGCACCTGTGCTTTCCGCGTGGTGGGCCACGGTCCCGCGATTCGCTTCGAGTGTCGCATCCCCGGTGGCGACGTCAACCAGTACATGGCGGTCGCCGCACTGGTGGCCGCTGGACTGCGCGGAGTGGATGAAGAACTCGAACTCGCCCCCGCCTTCGTGGGCAATGCCTACGTCGCCGACGCGCCGCGCGTGCCGACGACGCTGCGCGAGGCAATGGAACTCTTCGACAACTCGGTCGCCGCGCGTGACGCCTTTGGAGACGAGGTGGTCGACCACTACGTGCAGGCCGCGCGCGTGGAAGTGAACACCTTCAATGCGGCCATCACCGATTGGGAACGCTACCGAGGATTTGAACGGCTATGAGCTACGACGTCATCAACCCGGCCACGGAAGAAGTGGTCACCAGCATCGAACTCGTCGACGTCGACGAGACCGACCGCGCCATCGAGGCCAGTCAGAGGGCCGGCGAGTCGTGGCGGAGGGTCAGCCCGGCCGATCGGGCACGACTCCTGCGGCGATTCGCCGCCGTGGTGGATGAGCACAACGAGGAGCTCGCCCAGCTCGAAGTCGCCAATTCCGGGCACACGATCGGCAACGCTCGCTGGGAAGCCGGCAATGTCCGTGACGTCCTGAATTACTACTCGGGTGCACCCGAGCGCCACTCGGGAAAGCAGATCCCCGTCGCGGGCGGCGTCGACATCACCTTCTACGAGCCGCTCGGCGTCGTGGGGATCATCGTGCCTTGGAACTTCCCGATGCCCATCGCCGGGTGGGGTCTTGGACCGGCTCTGGCGGCGGGTAACACCGTCGTCTTGAAGCCGGCGACGCTCACCCCCCTGACCGCGATCCGCCTGGCCGAGCTCGCCCTCGAAGCGGGAGTCCCCGAGCACGTCTTCCAGGTGCTACCCGGTGCCGGGTCGACGGTGGGATATCGCTTCGTGACGCACCCGGCGGTGCGCAAGGTCTGCTTCACCGGTTCCAATGAGGCGGGGCGCAAGATCATGTCGGGTTGCGCCGACCAGGTCAAGCGCGTGACGCTCGAATTGGGCGGCAAGTCGGCCAACATCGTCTTCGCCGACGCCGACGTGGCCAAGGCCGCCGCGATGGCCCCTTACGCGGTCTTTGACAACGCGGGCCAGGACTGCTGCGCGCGTTCGCGCATTCTGGTACAGGACATCGCCTACGACGCCTTCATGGAACACTTCGAAGCAGCGGTCCAGGGTGTCAAGGTCATGAACCCCGCGGATGAGGCCAGTGAGATGGGTCCGCTCATCACCGCAGGTCAGCGTGAGAGCGTCCTGAGCTACGTCGACGAGTCGGCGGTGGCCTTTCGCGGCACGGCGCCCGACGGCAAGGGTTACTGGATGGCGCCGGTGGTACTTGAGACCACGGACACTACCGACCGCGCCTTCACCGAGGAGATCTTCGGTCCAGTGGTCTCGGTGGTGCGCTTTCGTGACGAGGCCGAGGCAATCGCTATCGCTAACGACAGCCAGTTCGGATTGTCGGGTTCGATCTGGACTCGTGATTCGGGACGCGCGCTGCGCGTGGCGCGCGGGGTGGAAACTGGCGCGTTGTCGGTGAACTCGAACTCCTCGGTGCGTTACAACACCCCCTTCGGTGGATTCAAGATGTCCGGCATCGGGCGCGAGCTCGGTCCCGACGCACTGCTGGGGTTCAGTGAAGAGAAAAACGTATTTATCTCAACGGAGGAATGATGGGTCGTCTCGATAACAAGGTTGCAATCATCACCGGCGCCGCCAGCGGCATCGGTCGTGCCACCGCAGTGCGCTTCGCCGCGGAGGGCGCCAAGGTGGTCGTGGCGGATCTCTCCGACGCGGCGGGCACCGCTCTCGCGGCGGAGTTGGGCGGGCTCTACGTGCACGTCAACGTTGCCGACGAGGAGAGTGTGAAGGCGATGTTCGCCGCCACCGTTGCGGCATTCGGCGGGCTCGACATCTTGTTCAATAACGCGGGGATCTCGCCCAACGACGATGATTCGATCCTTACGACCGGCGTCGAGGCGTGGCAACGCGTCCAGGACGTGAACTTGAAATCCGTCTACCTGTGCTGCAAGTACGGCATCCCCTACATGCAACAGCGCGGCGGCGGCTCGATCATCAACGTGGCCTCCTTCGTGGCCATCATGGGTTCCGCGACCTCACAGATCTCCTACACCGCCTCCAAGGGTGGCGTGCTCTCGATGAGTCGTGAGCTCGGCGTGCAGTTCGCGCGCGAGAACATTCGCGTCAATGCCTTGTGCCCCGGACCGGTCAATACGCCGCTCCTGCAAGAGCTCTTCGCTAAGGACCCCGAGCGTGCGGCTCGACGCCTGGTGCACGTGCCGATGGGTCGCTTCGCTGAACCCGAGGAGATGGCGAGCGCGGTGTTGTTCCTGGCCAGCGACGACTCGTCGTTCATGACCGCGAGCACGTTCTTGGTGGATGGCGGTCTTCACGCGGCGTACGTTACGCCTCTGTAGGGCCAAAACTCTACGCCCCGACTGCCTCGCGAGTATTACTATTCCGCGCCTAGTCACGATCTCACCTTTGTGAGGACCGCGTCCTCGCTCAATGCATACTCGGACAGGCGTAGGTGACGACGATCCCCTCTGCCTGGTAGGGCAATGCCACGGTATGGGTGAACCAACCGAAGCGGCACGTGACGTCGACCATGTCGGTCAACTGGGCGTCGTAGCCCATCACCACGTCGGCGCAATCGAGTGTCATCGGATGACGAGGTCGTCGCCGACGAGTTGAACGGTCTTTCATTCGTCTGCGCGACTGAGACGACGTCACTATTGTCCAGTTCGTTGCTGGCGAAGGACCGTCGAGTTCCAGTACTGCGATCTGCGGTGCCAGGCGCCTCCAGGAGCTAGCGCGCGAGGAATCATTGTGAGGCCTGCAGGTATCTCTCGCGAAGTCCCGCGGTGACGGGAGTGTCGTATCGATGCGCCGTCTCTACGCAGTCAGTCCAATTCGGAGGGTCGACGGACGCTGCGAGCACCCAGGCCGCCTGGCGGGCCGCACCCGCGGCCACGTAATCGCCCGGTGGGAGGGCCTCCACCGACACGCCGAACACGGACGGGGCGATTGAGCGGACGGCCTCGGATTGTGCCGCTCCTCCGATGAGTAGTACTCGATCCCAGGGACAGTTGAATTCGTTCAAGGCGTCGAGTCCAGCCGACACACCGCTGAGCATCCCTTCAACGGCGGCGCGTGCAACGTTGGCGGGAGTGGTGTTGGATAGAGTCAGGCCGTGCAGTGCCGCCGTTGCGTCGGGCAAGTTCGGCGTCCGCTCGCCTTCGAGGTAGGGCACCATGGTGACTCCCTGCGAGCCCGCATCTGCTGATAGGGCTAGATCGCTGAGTTGGGTGAGACTCACGCCTAACAGGGTGGCGACCGCGTCGAGGACGCGTGCGGCGTTGAGTGTGCAGACGAGGGGTAGATAGCGCCCGGTCATGTCGGCGAAGCCTGCGACGATGCCGGTGGCGTCCATCGGCATCGTGTCACTGCGTGCGAACACCGTGCCCGACGTGCCCAACGACACGATCGCGGCGTTCTCGGCCATGACTCCAAGCTGTGCGGCGGCGTTGTCGCCACCACCGGGTCCCAGCACGAGACGGCCGTCCGACGCGAGCCGCTCACTCGGTCGTCGTACCGTGGGCAGAATCAGGTCGCGACCAAAGGCCAGGGTCAGGAGGTCGCGACGGTATTCGTCGCTACGGGGGTCGAAGTAGCCGGTGCCCGACGCGTCGGATCGATCTGTTGACAGGTCTTCGATCGACGTCGATCCTGACAACCTCCAGGTCAGCCAGTCATGTGGCAAGCACACCGCGGCCACTCTCGCCGCGTGCGCGGGTTCATGTTCGGCGAGCCAGCGAAGTTTGGACACCGTGAATGACGCCACCGGTACCAGGCCCACTGTCTTGGCCCACGCGTGCGCCCCGAGATCACCGGTGAGTTCGCGTGCCGCTTGAGCCGAGCGGGTGTCATTCCACAACAGCGCGGGGCGCACCACCCGACCTTTATCGTCGAGGCACACCATGCCGTGCTGTTGACCCGCGACGCTCAGCGAGGCCACGTCATCGAGACCACCTGCGGCATCGATGGCGCGATGCAAGGCCTGCCACCAGAACTCAGGATCGACCTCGGTTCCCTCGGGGTGTGGCGAGCGACCGTCGCGCACCAGTCGGCCGGAGTCGGCGTCACGAATGACGACCTTGCACGACTGTGTTGAGGAGTCCACTCCCGCGACGAGGGTCACCCTCTCAGACTCTCATTCAGCAACTCACGGCCTGATCCACGCGTCGACGTCACCGCTTAGGCCACAAAGTGGACGGCGTCGTAGCCGAGAGCGACGCCAACCTGGGCGTTGGTCAATTCGCCGTCGTGGCAATTGAGACCTCGAGCCAGCGCGTGGTCGAGCGCGAGTGCCTCGCGCCAACCTCGATCGGCCAACTGCACCGCGTACGGCAGCGTCACGTTGGTGAGTGCGTAGGTCGAGGTAAAGGGAACCGCGCCGGGCATGTTGGCCACGCAGTAGAAGAGAGACTGGTGGACGCGGAACGTGGGATCAGTGTGCGTCGTGGGGTGTGAATCCTCGAAGCATCCACCCTGGTCGATCGAGATGTCGACGAGAACCGATCCAGGTTTCATCCGAGAGACCAGTTCATTGCTCACGATTTGGGGAGCCTTGGCACCCGCGACCAGCACCGCACCGATCACGAGGTCGGCACCCACCACGGCCGCATCGACCTCGAACTCACTGGACATGATGGTGCGACACTGACCATCGTATGCGGCGTCGATTTGGCGAAGGCGATCGACGTTGCGATCGAGCACGGTGACGTCGGCCTGCATGCCCATGGCCATCGCCACGGCATTCTGACCCGAAACTCCTGCGCCAATCACGACCACGTTCGCTCCGTGGGTGCCGGGAACGCCGCCCATCAATACCCCTCGACCACCGCCCTGGCGGGTCAAGTGATGTGAGCCGACTTGGGTTGCCAGTCGACCCGCGACCTCGGACATCGGAGCGAGGAGGGGAAGAGAGTTGTCGGCGAGTTGCACCGTCTCGTAGGCGATCGCGGTAGTGCCCGCGGCGAGCAAAGCGTCAGTGCAAGCTCGATCGGCGGCGAGATGCAGGTAGGTGAAGAGGATCTGGTCGCGGCGCATGCGCGCGTACTCCTGCGCGACTGGCTCCTTGACCTTGAGAATCATGTCACTCTCGGCCCAGACATCATCGACGTTCGAGATGATGATGGCCCCCGCGGCGACGTACTGGTCGTCGTCGATTGAAGAACCTGCACCGGCGTCTTGCTCGACCAGGACCTGGTGACCGTGCAGTGACAGTTCGCGCACACCCGGGGGCGTGATGGCCACCCGGAATTCGTGGTCCTTGACTTCGCGAGGGATGCCGACCTTCATGCGATGGCGTGCTCGGCGCGAATGAATAAGCAGGTTTCACACACGGTCGAACTCCGTCTGGACTTCTTCCAGGACGACCTCGAGGACGTCAAGCGCTGAGGCCAGTTGTTCGTCGGTGATGTCGAGCGGAGGCTTCACTTTGATCAGGTTCCCCAGCCCGGCGTAACGGCTTTCGCCGAGGATTACTCCACGGGCCTGGGCGCGAAGGAAGATCTGGTGAGACTCCGAGCGGGCGGGTTCCTTGGTCTCGCGGTCCTTGACGATCTCGATCGACGCCATGAGGCCCGGTCCTCGAACGTCACCAATCAGTGTGAAGCGTTCCTTAAACTTCAAGAGTCGCGTAGTGGCGTACTCACCGTGAGCGGCGGCCCGCTCGACCAATCCGTCATCGATGATGGCCTGAACCGCCGCAAGGCCCGCAGCGATCGAGATTGGGAATTGACCGAAAGTGAGCTGATCGTCGCCAGCGATGAAGTTGGCGTGCTCGGCTTTGGCGAGAACACCCGCCAGTGGAAAGCCTCCGCCGACTCCCTTGCCGAAGACGATCATGTCGGGTTCGATGCCGTAGTACTCGGCTCCCCACATCCGACCCGTTCGCCCGAGACCCGTCTGGACCTCGTCGACGATGAGCAACAGACCGAACTCGTCGCAGACCTGGCGAAGTCCTTCGTGCCAGTTAGCGGGAAACTCATTGTGACCACCGTTGCCCTGGATGGGTTCATAGATGAGGGCGGCGACCTGTCCGTCGACCCCCTTGGTGATGGTGTCGCGCAGGAGACCTAGGCATAGATCGGCTTCTTGTTCGGGGGTGAGGCCGGGGCGCGTGCGGTAGAGGTCGGGGTGGGGCACTCGAGTGAACGATCCCTGCAGGGGACCGAACACGTTGTGGGGGTGGGGCCAACTCGCGGCCATCGTGGTGATGGAACGACCGTGGTAGGCGTCTTGAAGGGTGATGATGTGCTGGCTACCCGGGCGATTGCGCATCGCGAGCTTGAAGGCCATCTCGACGGCCATGGAGCCGTGCAGGGTGAATCCCACTCGGTCGAGCCCCGGAGGTGCGATCGACGTCATCAAATCGGCGAGTTCCAGCAACGCGGGCGTATGGAAGGTGGGGCGGGCGTGGGTGATCTGGGTGAGTTGATCAGCGGCGGCGGCGATCACTCGGGGATCGTTGGCGCCGAGGTTGTTGGACCAGGCCTGCGCAGTGCAGTCGATGTACTCGCGCCCCTGGTCGTCCCACACGAGAGAACCGAGGGCCTTGATGAGGGTCAACTTGTCCGCGTCACCCCCGGCCGGTTCGTGTAACAGAGCACGTCGACCGCGCTCGGCGGAAGTCGTAGCAGGAGTAGTTGTCGTCGATGGCATGGCGGCTCCTTATCCGTGAGTGGCCACCCACGGGGTGGAGCAAACTCGCGATCTACCGGACCGAAATTGGACAGGTGGTCGAACGATAGAGCCACCATCGAGCTCACACAAGGTGGAATCCCTCGTGCCATTGTTGTCAAATATCGACATAATTGAGAATTCCGCGCCTGAGGGCAATGGCGTGTCACGCTTCACGGCGTCGCCTCGGGATTACAGCGTGACGGCGGCCAATCGGAATTCGTTAGCGACCTCGGCCAATTGGGCGACGAGTCCAGTGTCCTGGGGCCACCACGCCAACGCCACGACACACGGGGCCAGATCGACGATCGGAACGAAGGTCACCCCCGGGCGTCGATACCAGAGACCCACCGCCTCTGAGGTGATACTGATGCCGATGCCACGAGAGACGAGGTGCATCTCGGCGTCGAGATTGCTGGCCTCAGCGACCACGGGCGCCGGCCCCGAGCGATACTCACTCAAGATCCAGTAGTCGCGCCACGGACCGGGCGACGCCGGTGCAGCGACGATGGGTTCGGGCAGGACGTCGGCCACTTTGAGCGATTTTCGCGAGGCGAGCGCATGGTCCTCGGGCAGGCAGGCGACCAGGCGCTCGCTGGCGAGGTCCACGGAGACCAGGCCGGCGAGGCCAACAGGCTGGCGGATGACGGCCACGTTCACGAGGTTGTCGCGTAGTCCCGCCGTGGGGTCGGTGAAGTCGAACTCCTCGGTTTCGATGCCGATGTCGGGACGACGCTCGTGATACGTGCGAAGGAGCCGCGGGACCACTTCGAGGCCCGCGCCAATGGTGTAGCCCAGCTTGAGGGCACCGCGGTGTGACGCGTTCATGCCTCGAGCAGTCTTGATGGCGGTATTGAGGTCGTGCATCACCTGACTCGTCAGCGCGGCGAAGACGTTACCGGCGGGGGTCAACTCGACGCTGCGTGTGGTGCGGATGAGCAGACCGACGTCGAGTGATCTTTCGAGGTCCTTGATGGTGTGGCTGAGCCACGGTGCCGAAACGAACAGGCGGTCCGCCGCGCGGCCAAAGTGCATTTCCTCGACCACAGCGAGGAAGGCCTCGATCTGTCGAAGGCTGATGTTCTCCACGTCGCCTCGATTCATCACCGTATGCTGACGCCATCATGCCACAGCACGGCCGGAGGATTGTGTCGAGAATCGACACAATAACGAGATAGATTCATCCTTCACTTTGGAGTGACGGGTCCCTACTATCAACCATCAACTGCGAGCAGGGGAGCATCGTCAATGTCTATGAATCCGGGTGAGACCGTTCATGAAAAGGAACTGTCAGATGTGGCGGACGTGGATGACCTCCACCACTTTGGGTATCAACAATCTCTGAAGAGAGTGCTAGGACCCTACGGCTCCTTCGCGATTGCGTTCTCGATGATCAGCATCACGACGGGAATCTTCTTCCTACTGCCGAGCCTCTTTGGCACGTCGGGTGGCGTCGGCGTCGCTCTATGGTTGCCCTGCGCCGCCGGGGTCTTTCTCATAGTGATGGTGTACTCGCACCTGGCAGCACGTATTCCGATCACTGGCTTCGCGTACCAGTGGAACAGTCGACTCATCAGTCCGCACTACGGATGGTTCACGGGCTACACCGCATTGGTGGCATTCATCGCGGGAGCGACAGCGACGGCGGCGGCACTGGCATCGGTATTCGTGCCCGATATCTGGAAATCGCCGACCCACACTGACACCGTCGTCTTCGTCTGCGTGACGTTGGCCGCGGCAGCGGTCATCAACATCCTCAGCATCAAGGCAGTGAGTGCGTTCAACAACTGGGGAGTGTTCTTCGAGATAGCCGGTTCGGTCATCGCGGCCCTCATGCTGATTATCGGCACGATGTTCTTCTTCAAGCACGACGCGGGTTTTTCCGTCTTGACTTCCACCGTTCGTACGAATCACTCTTCGCTCTGGTACGGCATCGTGCTGTCGTCGCTACTACCGCTCTACACCTTCATCGGTTGGGAGGGTGCGGCGGACCTGTCCGAAGAGACTCTTGACCCGAGGGCAACGACGCCCACGGCGATGATCCGAGCCAACTATGTTTCGGTCTTGGCGAGCGCCATCATGATTATCGGCTTCCTCATCGCCATCCCCAAGGGCATCACCGCAATGCTGGGACAGAACAAGAACGACCTGGTGTACATCTTCCAATACCAGTTCGGCCAGGTCGCCAGCGTGATCCTCCAGGTGATCGTCTTCATCGCCATCTTCTCGTGCGTGCTGGCCAACATGGTGGTCGCGACGCGCCTGTGCTTCGCTCTGGCGCGCGACAAGATGCTCCCGGCATCGGGCATCCTCGGTAAGGTCAACGATTCGACGGCGACGCCCATCGCGTCGATTCTGTTGGTCCTGGCGGTGGGGATCGGCATCAACCTGTTATCCGCCGGCATCACTGCCAACGTGATCTCCATCGTGAGTGTGGCGTATTACATGATCTACTTGCTAACTGTCGGTGGCGCCATCTATGCCTATCTCAAGAAGAAGATCCCTGGCCGTGCCCGTGCCACTGATTTCTCACTGGGACGCTGGTTCCTGCCAATAGCCGTCGTTGCCATCCTCTACGTGTCCGCAGTGATCGTGGTCGCTCTGGCACCCCAGGAAGGTCACGTGGCGGGGGAGTACCTGCTCTACACCGTCCTGGTAGGTACCGCGTGGTACGTGTTCTACCTACGTGGGCGCATCAACCGCCAACTCGCCGGCGTCTACCGTGCCGAGGTCACCGAGCTGGAAAAGTTGGCCGACGCCTAAATCGAGTTGGACTGCGCTCCGCGATTCGTGGGGCGCAGTCCAACTCCGGATGAATTGAAAGGCGCCTCGCTACGGGACGCTGAGGTTGAGACTCTCGAGCGTTATCGGGTGCACCTCAGGAATGAAGTACTCACTGAGGTATTTCTCTCCCTCGTCGCACATGATGGTGACCACTAAGTCGTCAGAGTTCTCGTCGAGTAGTCGACGCGCTGCAACCATGTTGGCCCCGGAGCTCGGTCCCACCAGCATGCCGTGGTCGCGCGCGAGTCGTCGCATCTCGGCGACGGCATCGTCACTGTGCACGTCAACGACGCGACTGACGATGTCGCGATGCCGTTGATAGATACCCGGGACGAATCCATCAGCGATGCCCTCGATCTTGTGAAGTCCCGTGTCGCCACAGAGGATCGTGCACGATTCCGACGGTTCGAGCCCGACGATCCTGACGGCGGGATTGGCTGCACGGAACGCCTGGCCCACGCCGATCAATGTGCCGCCAGTGCCCACCCCCATGACGAAGACGTCGGGGAGTTCTCCATTGGGTAATTGATTCAAGATCTCGGGGCCGAGCCAGGTGCGGTTCTCTTCGACGTTCCACTCCGACTCGAACTGGCGAGGACTGAAGTGCCCGGGACGTTCGCCGAGTTCGCGTGCGATCTCCAGAGCCTGGTTGACGTGGAAGTTGCCGACGGTGACTAGTTGTGCGCCGAAGGCGCTCGAGATGGCAGAACGCTCAGGACTCAGTCCTTCGGGCATCACCACGATCATCTTGTAGCCCTTGACGGCGGCGACCATGCTCATGGCATTGCCGGTGTTGCCACTGGAGGCCTCGACGATGGTGTCGCCGGGGCTGATCAGCCCCTCACTCTCGGCGCGCTCGATGATGTAGCGCGCCATACGCGCTTTGATCGAACCCGACGGGTTCAGGTATTCGAGCTTGACCCACACACCGTCGATCTCGACGAGTGGTGTGTTGCCGATGGCGTCAAGGACACTGCGCCGCGCCGTAGGTGACTTCATGGCTTCCCCCAGGGTCCGGCTCCGTTGCCCGGCTCCCCACTTCGACACTACACAGGCGTCTCGCCCCCAGCGCCGCCCCCTAGTAGCGGTAGCTGTCGGGCTTGAAGGGTCCGTCGACGGCGACGCCGATGTAGTCGGCCTGCTGCTTGGAGAGCTGCGTCAACTTGACACCTAGTGCGTCGAGGTGCAAGCGCGCGACCTTCTCGTCGAGGTGCTTGGGCAGCACGTAAACCTTCTTCTCGTAGTGAGCGTTGTTGGAGAAGAGCTCCATCTGGGCCATCGTCTGGTTGGTGAAGGAGTTGCTCATCACGAAACTCGGGTGGCCGGTGGCGTTGCCCAGGTTGAGCAGGCGACCTTCGGAGAGCAGGATGATGGCGCGTCCGTTGGGCAGGATCCACTTGTCGACCTGGGGCTTAATGTTCTCGCGCTTCACTCCGACCAGGTTGGCGAGTCCCGCGATGTCGATCTCGTTGTCGAAGTGTCCGATGTTGCCGAGGATGGCCTGGTGCTTCATCATCAACATGTGCTCGATAGTCACGATGTCACGGTTGCCGGTGGCGGTGATGATGATGTCCGCGTAGGGCAGCGCCTCTTCGAGCGTCGTGACCTGGAAGCCGTCCATGGCCGCCTGCAGAGCGCAAATGGGATCGATCTCAGTGATGATCACGCGAGCGCCCTGGCCACGGAGCGACTCGGCCGAACCCTTGCCCACGTCACCGTACCCACAGACGATGGCGACCTTGCCGCCGATCAACGTGTCGGTGGCGCGGTTGATGCCGTCGATGAGCGAGTGACGGCAACCGTACTTGTTGTCGAACTTGGACTTGGTGACCGCGTCATTGACGTTGATCGCCGGGAACAGTAGCGTCCTGTCTCGCTCCATCTCGTAGAGACGGTGCACGCCCGTGGTGGTCTCTTCGGAGACGCCGATGATGCCCGCAGCCATTGGCTCGAAGATCTTCTCGCCGCTCGTCACGATCTTGTCGAGTAGTTGCAGGATGATCGAATACTCCTCGGACTCGGCCGTCTCGGGTGAGGGGACGAAGCCAGCGAGTTCGAACTCGAGACCCTTGTGCACCAGAAGCGTGGCGTCGCCGCCGTCGTCGAGGATCATCGTCGGGCCGTCGAAGCCGGGCCAACGCAGCAGCTGCTCGGTGCACCACCAGTACTCCTCGAGGCTCTCACCCTTCCAGGCGAAGACCGGGACGCCCTGAGGATTCTCGGGCGTGCCGTGGGGCCCCACGACGGCCGCGGCCGCGGCGTGGTCCTGGGTGGAGAAGATGTTGCAACTCACCCAGCGCACGTCGGCGCCGAGGGCCACGAGGGTCTCGATCAAGACGGCGGTCTGGATGGTCATGTGCAACGAACCCGCGATACGAGCGCCCTTCAAGGGCTGGGCCACGCCGAACTCGGCGCGCATGGCCATGAGGCCGGGCATCTCGTGTTCGGCGAGGGTGATCTCGGCGCGCCCGAAGGGCGCGAGGGAGAGGTCGGCGACTTTGAAGTCGAAGGGTGACGAGGTCATGGTGCTCCTAGAAGATGATTGATGTCCGCCAGGCGCCGACCTCTGTCGCATACGCCTTCTACCCTCTAGGTTAGGCGTTCACCCGGAACTCCACCACATCCCCGTCGCGCATCACGTAGTCCTTGCCCTCGATACGGGCCTTGCCTGCCGCGCGTACCGCGACCATCGTGCCCGCGGCCATCAGGTCGTCGAAGGCCACGACCTCGGCCTTGATGAAGTGCTTCTGGAAGTCAGTGTGGATCTCGCCGGCGGCTTCGGGTGCGGTGGCACCCCGACGGATCGTCCACGCCCGCGTCTCCTTGGGTCCGGCGGTCAAGAACGTCTGTAGCCCCAGGGTGGCGAATCCGACTTGGCTCAACTGGGCCAGGCCCGATTCCTCCTGGCCGAAGGACTGCAGTAGTTCGAGCGCTTCTTCTGGGTCGAGGCCGGCGAGTTCGGCCTCGACTTTGGCGCAGAGGATGACGCAGGGTGCGGGGGCGACCGAATCGCGAAGTTGCTGTTGGCGCTCGGCGTCGCTCAACGTCGCTTCATCGACGTTGAAGACGTAGATGAAGGGCTTGTCGGTCAAGAGGTGGAGATCGGCAATGGCGTCGTGGTCGAGGCCGGTGACCTTGGAGATCACCAGACCCTGGTTCAGCGCGTCGTGGGCCTTCTTGATCTCGGCCAGCTTGGCCGCGGCCTCGGGCAGGCGCTTGGCATCGCGATCGAGGCGTTTCATCGCCTTATCCACGGTCTGCAGGTCCGCCAGGATCAGTTCGGTCTCGATGGTCGCGACATCGCTCGTCGGATCGATCTTGCCGTCGACGTGAATCACGTCGTCGTCTTCGAAGACTCGTACCACTTCGCAGATGGCGTTGGATTCTCGGATAGCGGCCAGGAACTGGTTGCCTAGTCCTTCACCTTGGGAGGCACCGCGCACGATGCCGGCGATGTCGACGAAGGTGACCGAGGCCGGCAGTATCTTCTGGGAGTCGAACACCTGGGCCAGTTTGGCCAAGCGATGGTCGGGCACCGCGACCACGCCGACGTTGGGTTCGATCGTGGCGAAGGGATAGTTCGCGGCCAACACGTTGTTGTCGGTGAGCGCGTTGAACAACGTGGACTTGCCGACGTTAGGAAGTCCGACGATGCCGATTGAGAGAGCCATACGGCCTCCGAGGCTACTGCACCATCCCGGCGCGGCATCTCGGAGACCGTATGTATAGGGGGACTAGGCGATTTCGGTGAGCACACCGTCTTCGATCTCGAGTCGACGGTCCGCCTGCTTGGCGATCTTCTCGTCGTGGGTCACCACGAGAACCGTCGTCTTTTGGGTGTTGGCCGCGTTGCGCAGCAACTCCACAATCTTTTGACCAGTGGCGCGGTCAAGGCTGCCGGTGGGCTCGTCAGCGAGGATCAACTGGGGCTGCGCGGAGAAGGCGCGCGCGATGGCCACGCGCTGCTGCTCACCACCGGAGAGTTTGTTGGGACGACGCGAGGCCTTGTCGGCCCCGAGTCCGACCATGGACAGCATCTGCTCGGCCCGGGCGTCGCGGTCGTCCTTGGGCCACTCGGCGAATTCCAAGGCCAATTTTACGTTCTCCTTGGCGGTGAGGTTCGGGATCAGGTTGAACGCCTGGAACACGAAACCTACTTGGCGCGAGCGGTACTTGGTGCGACCGGCTGCGTCGAGGTGCGCCAACTGCGTCCCGTTCATGTCGATGCTGCCCTCGTCAGGTGCGTCGAGCAGTCCCAGCAGCGACAGCAGTGTCGACTTACCCGAGCCGCTGGCCCCGATAATGGCGACGACCTCTCCGTCGGCGGCGTGAAAACTCACGTCGCGCACGGCGTGCACCTCGCCCCCGTCGGTCTTGAAGGTCTTGTTTAGGTTCTCAACGTTCAGCATTACTCACTCCTCAAAACTTCGGCGGGACGGATACGGGTGATGGTGGCCGAGGCCACGGTGGAGCCCAGTGCGGCGATGACGATGGCGGCCAGTAGGGCGAAGACCAGTGTGGACCAGCCCGCCGAGGTGTGCAACTGGGTCAAGGTGTTGCCGAGCCCGCGCGTACCGCCGAAGCGGAATCCGCCCCCGCCGGTGGCCGCCCCGGCGGGCGGCGTGAAGCCCGAGCCACCACCACCAAAGCCCGTGCCGCGTCGAACGAAGCCGCCGGGGGAGGAGCCGCCTGATGCGCTGACCAGGGCTGAGGTGATGGGACTCGAGATGATGACACCGACGATAAAGCCCACGATGGCGCCCATGACGGTGAACGTGGTGGATTCCGCGATGAACTGCGAGACGACCGAGCGGTTGGTGGCGCCCAACGCCTTCAAGACGCCGATCTCACGGCGACGTTCGCGCACGATCATCAGCATCGACAGCAGCAAGATGATGGCCGCGCCGATGACCGCACCGATCAAGGTGTAGGTCGAGATGTCCTTCACCGAGTTGAGCGGTGCCAATTGGCTCTGGACGGTCGCCTGGGTCGAGGTGACGTCGGCCGCGGAGCCCAGCTTCTTGGTGATGGCCGTGGAAGCGGCGGCAACATTGTTGATGTTGTTCACCACCACGGTGGCACCGGTGATCTGGTTGGTGGCGGCCGCGAGCTTCTGGACCGTGGCGAGGGGCATTAGGGCATCGGCGTTGGCGAAGGTGGACCCGGCGTCATAGATACCGACCACGGTGATCGTGGTCTTCCAAGCGGTGAATGTGGAACCGACCTTCAACTTGTTCTTGGTCGCCAGGTCAGTACCCACGATGGCCACATCCGCGCTGGAGGTGGGACTAAACGTGGTACCGGACGTGAGTTTCTCCGTGCCGCCGCCATTGGCCCCACCGACCAGGGAGTTGCCGGGGGAATTGGTGCCGATGACGCTGATCGGCACGGAGAAGGTTCCAGTGCTGCCCGAGGCGCCAGATCGGCCGCCGAAGCCGCCGAATCGACTGCCGAGGGAGCCCGCAGTGATGGGTGTGACGAGATTCGTCTGGGAGGTCGTGAGTCGTTCGGAGAGTTGGGCTTGCACGGCCGTCACGTTGGGAATGCTCAACAAACCGGTTATCTGGGCGGTGGTGAGGGGCGTGCCGCCGCCTTGACCACCGAAGAAGCCCGCGGGCGACACGGTAATCGTGTTGCCCGTGGACGAGCGAACCGTGTTGATCTTGGCCGTAACGGCGTCGCGCGCAATCAACATCGAAATGGACAGGGCAATTGCTACTGCCAAGATGACCACCACACCGACCGATCGCATGGCGTTCCTGAAGGCGTTTCGCACACCCCGACGCAAAGCGTTCATGAATAGATCCTTTCCGTAATCTGGTTGACATCTTGATGGGGGATTCAAAGGCGGGTCGAAGCCCGCGCTAAGGCAGTTCTAAGAATTGCCTGTGAGAAGTCAGTGAGTCGTCGCACCATTCCGGGCGGACTCCCAGGGCTACATTGAGGGGGTGACTTCGACGGCGCTGCTCGATCTCTCGGCCGTCGCCAAGACCTTTGGTGACAAGGTCGTGTTGGCGCCCACCGACCTGAGCATCACCGAAGGTTCCTTCGTCGCGATCGTCGGGCCCTCAGGCTGTGGAAAGTCGACCCTTTTCAACATCATCGCTGGCCTGCTCGAGCCTGACGCGGGTGAGGTCGTATTGCAAGGTCGCAACGTGGTGGGTGCTACCGGTCACGTCGGCTACATGCTGCAGAAGGACCTTCTCGTTCCCTGGCGCAGCGTCGAGGACAACATCACCATGGCCGCGCGGCTCACTCGTAAAGTGACCAACACCGATCGCACCGAGGCTCGCCAGATCGCTCAGAAATACGGCCTCGGCGAGTTCCTCGACCACTACCCCCAGGCCCTCTCGGGCGGGATGCGCCAGCGCGTGGCGTTCATGCGCACCCTTGTCACCCACCAGCAGTTGTTGTTGCTGGATGAGCCGTTCGGTGCGCTCGACGCCCAGACGCGACTCGAGATGCAGCGTTGGCTGCTCGACGTGTGGCGCGAATCGGGTCGGACCGTCTTGTTCATCACGCACGACGTGGATGAGTCGATATTCCTGTCCGACCGAATCCTGGTCATGTCGCCACGACCCGGTCGGATCGTCGCTGATCTGGAGAATCC
>Ga0182030_10001299_pt1 | contig 51040 bp, 50 predicted proteins | sample 812S3MmetaG_FD_121299 | JGI IMG/M metagenome (GOLD analysis project Ga0182030, IMG submission 121299) | Permafrost microbial communities from Stordalen Mire, Sweden - 812S3M metaG (Illumina Assembly) | ecosystem: Environmental > Terrestrial > Soil > Wetlands > Permafrost | place: Sweden... | reverse complement strand
GGCGCGTCCATTTCGAGCAGCGATCCCAGCACTACGTCGGCCAGGGCGAAGGCCGGCTGGTGCTCCTCACCGCGCTCCGGGACGGCGATGCAGGCCATGGAGGCCGCCTTGGCCGCCAACACCCCGGCGGGCGCGTCCTCCCAGACCAGGCAGCGGCGGGGGGCCGCTCCCAACTTGGCCGCAGCCGTCAGGAAGACGGCGGGGTGCGGCTTGCCCCATGTCTCGTCCTCTGCCGAGTGGACGAGTGCGAAGTGGTGCCGCAGGCCGAAGTGGTCCAGTGCGGTGTCGATGAGCCGGTACTGCGACGACGAGGCCACGGCGAGCGAGAGGCCCCGCTCCGCACAGAGGGCGATGGCATGCTCCGCGCCTGGTTTGAGCTCTCCTTTGGCCAGGAGCAGGGCGATGACCCGGTCGACGATGGTCACCGCCACCTCCGCCGGGGTGGGACCGCCCCACGGGTACTGGGCGTACCAGAAGTCGGCCACTTCCCCCACGAACATTCCCTTGGTACTGCGACAGTGGTCACGCGACAGCGGCACGCCCAGATCGCCGAAGATCTCGATCTCGGCCTCGTGCCAGAGGATTTCCGAATCGATCAGCAACCCGTCCATGTCGAAGATGGAGGCGGAGAACCGCCCCCCGGCGGGCGTCGGGTCGCTCAAGCCTGCAGCGCAGCCTCAATGGCGTCGACGATGGCCGGGTCCTCGGGCTCGACCTGCGGGCGGAAGCGCCCGATGACCTCACCGGTGCCCGACACGAGGAACTTCTCGAAGTTCCAGGTGATGTCGCCTGCCGTGCCTTCGGCGTCGGGGGCGACCGTCAGCTCCTCGTAAATGGGGTGCCGGTTCTCCCCGTTGACATCGATCTTCTCGAACAACGGGAACGACACGCCGTAGGTGGTCGAGCAGAACTGCTGGATCTCCTCGGGTGTGCCCGGCTCCTGTCCCATGAACTGGTTGCTCGGAAAGCCGACGACCGAGAAGCCGCGGTCGCCGTAGGTCTTCTGGAGTCGTTCGAGTCCCTCGTACTGGGGCGTGAGCCCGCACTTGGACGCCACGTTGACCACGAGGAGCGTCGTGCCGGCGTACTCGCCGAGCGAGGACTCGTCGCCTTGCAGCGTGTGGACGGGGATGTCGTAGAGGGCCATCCCGCTGAGGTTACCGGTCCTCGACCGACGACGCCGCGGGCGGCTTTCGGCGCCGATCTGCCTAGGGTGAGGCCATGCACGCCGTGGTGGTGAGGGACAAACAGCTGTACTGGGAGGAACGGGACGATCCGGTGCCGGGCGATACGGAGCTTTTGATCGCCGTGCGGGCCGCCGGGCTCAACAGTGCCGACATGATGCAGCGCCAGGGGCTCTACCCGGCCCCGCCGGGGGCACCGGCCGACATCCCCGGCATGGAGGTGGCGGGTGAGGTGGTGGCGGTCGGCGCTCAGGTGACCCGGTTCTCTCCGGGGGCGCGGATCATGTCCCTGGTGGGTGGCGGTGGCCAGGCCACCATGGCCGTGGTGGAGGAGTCCCACGCCCTCGTCGTGCCCGACTCGCTCACCTGGCCCGGAGCCGGCGGGTTCCCCGAGGTCTTCTCCACCGCCTTCGACGCGCTCTTCAGCCAGGCCGATCTGCGCATGGGCGAGCGGGTTTTGATCTCCGGCGCCGCCGGAGGGGTCGGCACGGCGGGCGTGCAGCTGGCCGCCGCCACCGGCGCCTCGGTGGTGGCGACGGTGCGCGACGCCGGGCGACGCGAGGAGGTCGGGGCACTGGGCGCCGGGGTGGTCATCGATCCCGACGCCGCCTCGGCCCACGGCCCCTACGACGTCGTCCTCGAATTGGTGGGCGCGGCCAGCCTGCCGACCGTCCTGCCGCACCTGGCCACGGGCGCCCGCGTCGTGGTGATCGGTGTGGGCTCGGGAGCGAAGATCGAGCTCAACCTGCTCCAACTGATGGGGGCGCGGGCGCGGATCGGCGGGGCCACGCTGCGCGGCCGTACTCGCCGGGAGAAGGCGGATGTCGCGGCGGCCGTGACGGCGCACGTGCTGCCGCTCGTCGACTCGGGCCGCCTCCGGGTGCCGATCAGCGCCACCTTCCCGATGGCCGAGGCCGCCGCGGCCTACGACTACTTCACGGCCGGCGGGAAACTGGGCAAGGTCGTCCTGGTGTCGTGATCGAAGCCGTGCTCTTCGACGGCGACCAGACGCTGTGGGACTTCGAAACGGTCATGCGCCGTGCCTTGGCCGCCGTGCTGGCCGAACTCCGCGTGGCCCGTCCCGGAGCCCGGGCCGACGCACTCCAGATTGACGACCTGCAAGCCGATCGCAACGACGTCGCCCGTGAGAGGGAAGGGGTGGAGTTCAACCTGGCCACGCTGCGCCGGCTCGGGTTCGCCCGCACCCTGTGCCGCCTCCACGGTGAACATGGCGAGGGCGTTGGAGGCGGCGAGGGCGGGATCGACGACGCGCTGTCGGTGCAGCTCACTGCGACGTACTTCGATCACCGGGACCGGGACCCCGCTCTGTTCGACGACACCCTGCCGTGCCTCGAAGCCCTGCGGTCCGACTACCGGCTCGGCTTGCTCTCCAACGGCAGCCGGTTACCCGAGGTGGTCGGCTTGAGCGGGTTCTTCGAAGCCGTCGTCTTCGCCCAGGACCACAATGTGGCAAAGCCGGACCGGGGGATCTTCGCCGTCGCCGAGACGATGCTGGGGGTCATACCCGGGTCGGTCGTCCTGGTCGGGGACCATCCCCTCAACGATGTGGTGGGGGCGAAGCGGTCGGGATGGCGCGCCGTATGGATCGACCGGCGGGGGGACGGCTCCTATACCGCGCCGCCGGGCACCTTCGAGCGGCCCGACGCCGTCATCACCTCGTTGGGGCAGCTGGCCGAAGTGCTGGCTGCACTCTGATCGCGCACGGTGGCGGCCCGGGCGGGGCTGCTCACCTGGTGAGGATGACCACTCCGGCATTGGCGCCGCGACCGACCGTATGCGAGAGGGCCACCCGGGCACCCTCCACCTGGCGGGGCCCGCACTCCCCACGCAGTTGGCGCACCAGCTCCACCACCTGCCCCAGGGCGGAGGCGCCGAGCGGCTCGCCCTTGGAGAGCAGGCCGCCACTCGGATTGACCGGCAACCGGCCCCCGAGGCCCGTGGCCCCGGAGACCAAGAGCTCCGCCGAACAACCGGGGTCACACAGCCCGATCTCCTCGTAGGACATGAGCTCACGGGCGGCATCGGTGTCCTGGCATTCGACCACGTCGAGATCCTGGGGCCCGAGGTTGGCCTCCTCGAACGCAGCCGTCGCCGCCAGCGTGGTCGGCGAGGGTACGTCGTCATCGGTCAGACCCGACAGCGGGGTCGATTCGTTCAGCACCGACCCGGGAAGGTGGGAACGCAACACCGCCCCGGCCAGGGTGACCGGGTCGGGTGCGGCGTCGGCGCGCCGGTCGTCACGGGTGAGCACGACCGCCGCGGCCCCCTCGTTGGGCGAGCAGAGCATGAACAGGTGCAGCGGCTCGCACACGACCCGAGAGGCCAGCACCTCTTCGGCCGAGACCTCCTTTTGGAACATCGCGTCCGCGTTCAACGCGCCGTGCCGGCGGTTCTTGACCACCACCTGGGCCAGGTGCTCCTTGGTCACGCCGGAGGACACGCCCAAGCGCTGGGCCCGCAGGGCGAAGAACGACGGGGTGGCGGCCAGCCCCGCCTCCTCCTGCCAGGGCTCGAAGAACGACGAACGGATGATGCCCTTGGGCATCTTCTCCACCCCGAAGACGAGCACGGTGTCGTACTGCCCGGCCCTGATGGCCCCGGCGGCCAGCATCAGCGCCGCGCCGCCGCTGGCGCACCCGGCTTCGACGTCGACGATGGGCATGCCTGTCAGGCCGAGGCGGCTCAGCACCTTGTGGCCGGTGGCCACACCCCCGTATGCCGTCCCGCAGAACGCAGCCTGGAATCCGCCCTTTGGCACCGCCGCCTCCCGCAGCGCGGCCCGCACGGCGTGCACGCCCATGTCGGTGGTGGAGACGCCCTCGAAACGGCCGAAGGGGTGCATCCCCGCCCCGGCGATCACGACGCCGGTCACGGCGCGTCGACCGGGGCGGGCGGGTCGACCGGGGCGGGCGCGTCGACCGGGGCAAAGGAGTAGGTCACGACCTCGTTCCCGTCGGCATCGGTGTGCAGCGGCACGACGCGGAGCTCCATGGCCTGTCCGAGTGCCAGCGCAGCGGGATCGCTCACGGTCAGATGGGTGATCACGCGGATCCCCTCTTCGAGCTCGACCACGCCCACGCCGTAGGGGACGGGACCCCGGTACCCCGGAGGCGCAGCCGTGACCGCGGTCCAGGCCCACAACCGTCCGGCGCCGCTGAGCTGTGCCGCGAGCGGTCCTTCGGCGGCGCAGTACGGGCAGGTGTCGTGGCGGGGAAAGTGGTGGGCCCCGCACACCGCGCACCGGCTGCCCAACAGCGCCGGCGCGTCCCCGTCGATGAAGAGACCCTCCCGCACCGCGACGCGCCCGGCCATTACTCGCGAGGGGGGAGCTCGACCAGCTCGAGCGCGTCGAACTCCCAGTACGCGCGGAGAAAGGCCAACTTCCCGTGCCCGTCGTGGCGATAGGTGTAGACACCGCGCACCACGGCCTGATGGGTCCCACCCGCCAGAGTGGTGCGGATGATCCCCACGTCGGCGACCTCGTCGCCGCAGAGGTACGAGTGCTCGATCTCGAAGCTGATGGCCTCGCTCGGTGCGATCACCGAGTCGTAGAAGGCGGCGATGGCCTCTTTGCCGCGATGGCCCTTTGCCTCGGGGTCGAAGGGGGAAGCCCCGATCGGGTCCTGTACGAGCGCATCATCCGCGAAGAGGTCGAGCCACCCGTCGCGGTCTCCCGCGTGCACGGCCGCACGCGAGCGGATGCCGAGCTCTCTCGCCGTCGTCTCCTGTGCCACGCTGCCCCCCTCGTGCTTTTTGGACTGGCCGGCCGTCACCGTGCCTTGACGATGACATCATCACTGAAGCGGCGCAGGTTGTCGATCTTGGTCTGCAGCGTCTCGGTGTCCGGCCCGACCTCGTAGGGGTAACGGAAACCGACGATGACGTCGGTCACACCCAGCTCCTCCAACTTCTCGATGCCGTCGGGGCTGTAGGCGTCGAGCGAGATGACATGGATCTCGAAGTCCTTGTCGAGCGTGCCGTACTCGCGCCGGAACTCGGTCAGGCGCGCCAGCAATCCGGGCAGGTCCTCCGGATCCCCGCCCCCGTGCAGCCATCCGTCCCCGACGCGGGCGGCCCGGCGCAGGGCCGCGTCATGGTGCCCCCCGATCAGGATCGGCACGGGCTTGGTGGGGACGGGGCACAACTTGATCGACGGGATGTCGAAGACATCGCCGTGGTATTCGAAGTAGTCCCCTCCCATCAGGCCGCGCAGCACGTCGATCTGCTCGTCAATCCGCTTGCCACGGCCCTCCCACGGCACGCCGCACACGGCGTAGTCCTCGGGCCAGGGGCTCGTCCCCACGCCGAGCACGAGACGATTGCCGGTGAGCACCGCGGTGGAGGTGACCTGCTTGGCCACCAGCACGGGGTGGCGGATGGGGAGCTTGATCACGAAGGTGACGAAACGCAACGTCTCGGTCACCGCCCCCATGGCCGGGATGATCGAAAACGGCTCGAGGAACGGCTTGCCGTCGAGGAACTCCCTCGTGCCGTCGGGATTGTACGGATAGCGGGCGTCGGACTCCTCGGGGTAGCAGATGCTGTCGGGCACGACCATGCCATCGAATCCCGCCTCCTCGGCCGCCCGGGCCAAGGGCAGGTAAAACGACGGATCGGTCATCGATTCGGCATACGAGAATCGCATGGCACCTCCAGGTGGAAGGGAATGGGATATGGGCACCACTGCCGCCTACCATCGGCACGTGCCCGTTCATCCTGCCACGGACGCCACCGGTCACGACCTGGTCTCCGGCGACGTGTCCGGCGAGCTCCCCGGCGGGACCGGCCAGGCCATCGATCTCTCCCTGGAGGGGCTCGAGGGCGAGGCCCGGCGCGTCATCGGGGAGATGGCCTATGCCTACTTCGCCGGCGGGGCCGACGACGAGCGGCTCTTGACGGGGAACATCGAGGCGTGGGCCCGCTGGCAGCTCCATCCGAGGGTGCTGGCCGGCATAGCCGGCGTCGACCTGTCCACGACGTTGCTGGGCGCGGCCGTCAGCTCCCCCGTGGTCGTTGCGCCCACAGCTGTACAACGCCTGGCCCATGGTGAGGGGGAGGCCGCCACGGCGCGCGGCGCGGCCGCCGTCGGGGCGCTGATGGTGCTGTCCTCGCTCGCCAGTTGCTCGCTCGAAGAGGTGGCGGCGGCGGCCCCCGGCGCGCCCCGGTGGATGCAGGTGTACATCCTGCGCGACCGGGCCCGCACGGTCGACCTGGTCCAGCGGGCCGCAGGCCACGACTACGGCGCGCTCGTCCTCACCGTCGATACGGCGGTGTCGGGCCTGCGCCTCAGGGAGTTGCGTGGCGGGGTCCGCCTGCCGCCGGATCTGGCCCTGCCCAACGTGGCCGGGGGGAGCGCGCGGCGCGCGCACGACGGCGGGTTGATGGCGGTGGTGACCCGCGAGTTCGAACCGGCGCTGACCCCTGACGACATCGGCTGGCTCGCCGGCCTCAGCGACCTCGCCGTGGTGGTCAAAGGGGTCCAGCGGGCCGACGACGCCCTGCGGTGCGTGGAGGCCGGGGCGGCGGCGATCGTGGTGTCCAACCACGGGGCGCGGCAGCTGGCCGACGCCCCGGCGACGGCGGACATTGTGGGCGAGATCGCCGATGCCGTCGGGGACCGGGCCGAGGTGTACGTCGACGGTGGCATCCGGCGGGCGCCCGACGTCATGAAGGCACTCGCACTCGGGGCCCGGGCCGTGCTGATCGGCCGGCCGTGCCTGTGGGCACTGGCCGCCGGCGGGGCGGACGGGGTGGCGTCGCTTCTGCGTTGGTACGAGACGGAGCTGCGGCGGACGATGGCCCTTTGCGGTGCGGCCACCATCGAGGGGATCGATCGTTCCCTCGTGCGGCGGGCGCCCTGACGGTGGATATGAGCGCGGACGTGCCCAGCGGCACCACCGATGACTTCGCCCATATGTGGACGTGGTTCGCCACCCATTGCCACGACACGTCCCCGCTCTACGAACGAATTTGCCTGGCCGTGGCCGGCGACCGTGCGCTCCTCGAGTACCTGCGCACCGTGCCCGCGTCGGCGCAACTTCCGCCCGCGCTCCTTGCCGCCGTCCACTCTCTGGTGCTCGAGGGCGTGGACCCCGGGTTGGCGGCGATCTACGCCGGGGAGGCGCACGGGGATCCCGGCCCGCCGTTCCTCGACTTTTGGCGCACCCACCGGGACGGGGTCGACCGCATTCTGGCCACCCGTCACATTCAGACCAACGACTGCGGCCGCAGTGCACTGATCGCTCCGGCGCTGACCTGGGTGGATTCCCGCTTCGGCCGGCCGCTCGCGCTGGTCGACGTGGGAGCGAGCGCCGGACTGAACCTGCGGTGCGACCGCTACCGGATCGATTACGGCTCGTTCGGCGCGACGGGACCCGGCGATTCACCGGTCAGCATCGAGTGCAAGGTCGTGGGCGGCCGGCCTCCGATCGCCCCGAGGCTGCCACCCATCGTGTCCCGGATCGGCATCGACCGCTCCCCGGTGGATCTCGGCGATCCCGACGACGTGCGCTGGCTGCTCGCGTGCATCTGGCCCGACTCAGGCCGGCTGGAACGGACGGCAGCGTCCATCCGGCTCGCCCAGGCCGATCCACCTCAGGTTCTGGCCGCGGATGCCAACGAGGCCATCTCCGGCGTGCTCGCCGGGCTGGCCGACGGTGCGTTGGCCACCATCGTCACCACATGGGCGTTCGCCTATCTGAGCATGGAGGATCGCCAGGAATTCGTAGGGCACCTCGCCGCGGCATCGCACTCTCGCGACGTCGCCTGGGTAAGTGCCGAGGGCCCGGGGACCGTGGAGCTGCTCGAGGCCGAGGTCGCGACCCATCCCGATCGGTCCGGGTCCGACGTCCTCGGCGCGGTCCTCTTCCGAGGCGGGGTGCCGGAGGCTCGACTTCTCGGATTCGCCCAGGACCATGGCGCGTGGATCGACTGGCGGGCCGGCTGACCAATTCCGGCCGGCACTAGCAATTCCGGCCGGCACTAGCGTGAGCGCGTGCGCGTGGGACTGGTCATCCTTCCTTCCGACCGCTGGAGGGAGGCGCGCCGCCAATGGGAATGGGCGGACGACGTCGGCTTCGCGACGGCCTGGACCTACGACCACATCCGCTGGGGCGGCATGCCCGATGGACCGTGGCACGCCGCCATACCCGTCCTGGCCGCCGCGGCTGCGGTCACGCGTCGGGTCAGGCTCGGCACCTTGGTGGCGTCACCCAACTTCCGGCACCCGGTGACACTGGCCCGCGACGTGCTCGCCCTGGACGACGTGAGCGGGGGCCGGTTCGACCTGGGGATCGGACCGGGCAGCGGGGGGCCCGATGCCACCGCGCTCGGCCAACCCCCCTGGGGTTCGACCGAGCGCATGGATCGTTTCGAGGAGTTCCTGCACATCCTGCGGGCAGTGCTCGACGGCGGCGGGGACACCCGCACGACAATCACCGGCCGCTACTACGCCGCCGCCGACACCCCCAGCACACCGGGGGCCCTGCAGGATCCCTTCCCCCTGACCATCGCCGCCGGCGGACCGCGCGGTCTCCACTTGGCCGTCGACTTCGGCCAGCAGTGGGTGACGATCGGTCCCACGTCGGGTGCGCCGCGGACGCCCGACAGCATCCTGCGCGCGGTACGGCGGCAGTGCGCCCTGGTGGACGCGGTCTGCCGCGAGAGGGGTCGGGACGTCACGACGTTGCGCAAGGTCCTCTTGTGGACGCCGACAGAGACCGTCGTCACCTCGAGGGATCAATTCGACGAGCTCGCCGCCCCCTACGAGGAGTTGGGATTCGACGAGTTCGTCCTGCACCATCCCGCGCAGAGCGGGCCCTACGACGGATCCGTCCAGGTTTTCGAGGAGATCGCGGCGCGCCACGGCGACGACGGCCGCTGAGCCTCAGCCGCGATCGGCCACCAGAGCCGCCAGCTCCGCCCTGCGCCCTGCGGGTTCGACCCGTTCGATAGCGATGTCGTCACTGCCCACCCAGGCGGCCGCCTCGACCAGGGCCGTCGCCACGTGCCGCGCCGCATCCTCGGTCTGCAGGGTGACCTGCTTGGCCACCAGCGTGCGACCCCGACGGCCGGGATCGACCAGACCCACAAAGGTGGTCCCGCCGAGGACGGGCATGGCGAAGTACCCGTAGAGGCGCTTGTGGCGGGGCACGTAGGCCTCCAACCGGTGCTGGAAACCGAAGAGCCGTTCGGTGCGCGCCCTGTCCCAGGCCAGCGAGTCGAACGGGGAGATCAGCAGGCTGCGGCCCCTGACCCTCCGCTGGAGCACGTCGGTAGCGCCGGGAGCTACGAACGCCGGCTTGGCCCAGCCCTCGACCTTCGCCGGCACGAGATCGGTGTCGCCCACCACGCGCTGTACCAGCGCCGTCGGCAGGCCCTTGTAGACAGCCAGGTCGCCCGCGGTGGCCACGCCGAGTGAGCGGCCGGCCGCCTCCACCAGCGCGCGGGCGCACTCCTCGTCGCTGTGCTCCTGCTGCGCCAGCGCAGCGGGGATGGCCCGTTCGGCCAGGTCGTACACGCGCTGGAAACCCCGCCGGTGCCGGCAGACGAGGACCCCCGTATCGAGCAGCCATTCCGCCGCGATCTTGATCTCGGACCAGTCCCACCAGACGCCCCCCTTCTTGGCCCCGCCGAGCTCGCGCGCCGTGAGAGGCCCCTCGGCGCGCAGGCGGGACACGACGTCAGCGGTGCTGCCCGCCTCGTCTTCGAGGAGATGCCAGCGCCGCCCCCGGGCCTGCCGGGCTCGGCGCGTCACCCCATAGAGCGGCCAGTCCTCGAGAGGCAGGATGCAGGCCGCGTGCGACCAGTACTCGAAGGTGCCGCTGGCAGCGCCCCAGTACGCCTCCTCGATGGCGGCCCGCCGGATGGGACCGTGCCGCGCGTAGGCCACAAGCTCGTGCGAGCGTGCCAGGACCGAGATGGTGTCGAGTTGCACACCGCCGAGTCGGCGGAGTGTGGCCGCGGGACCCCCGCGCGGCAGGGGCCCCGAGAGACCCTGGGCAAAGAGCGCAACCCGCCGGGCTTCCCCGGCCGTCAAGATCGTCGGTGCGCCGGACACGCCGGCTCAACCTAACGGGACCAGCTGCGCTCCGGCGGCCGCCGGGCTCGCCATGGGGACAGCGACCGGGAAGGGGACCCCGCGCAGGTGGTGCAGCCGCAACGCCCGCGCCGCCACGGCAGCCAGCACACTGGCCGCTCCGGCCGCCAGGAGCGCACCGCGGATGCCGAACAGGACGACCAGAGGAGCGGCGGCCGCCATGCCCAACGAGACGGCGCCGGCGGTCATGCCGCTGAACACCGCCGAGGCCCGCCCCGCCAGGTGGGCTGGAGCCCGTTGCAGCAGGAGGGCACGCGCCCCGACGAGCTGCACACCGTCGCCCACCCCACCGATCCCGTAGGCGGCGATGGCCATCCATATGACCGCCGAGAGCGCGCCGGCGGCGACGCCCAGTCCGAGCACGACCAGGCCGACGACGATGCCCGGCGCAAGGAGGCGAGACGGGAGACGGCCGGCGATGACCGTGCCCAGGGTCATCCCGCCCGTCCACGCCGTGATGAGGAGCGCGTAGCCCGTGGTTCCCCCATGGAGCACCTTCTCGGCCAGGAATAGCTCGGCCACCATGGTGACGCCGAGGAAGGCGAGCATGGCCGAGACGACCACGACGAGCAGGCCCATCGGCCGGTCGCGGCGAAGGTAGCGCAGGCCGGCCGCCATCCCGTCGTCGGCGCCGTGGGGCGCGGACGTGCGGGTGTGGCGCAGACCCAGCATCGATATGCCCACGCTGAAGAGGACGGCGGTGCCGGCGTCGAGCAGGAGGGCGGTACTGGTCCCGCCGATGCTGCCGACGACACCAGCGAGCAGGGGTCCGATGGCGGTGCCGCCCATGGTGGCCCCCTGTAACCGGCTCGTGGCGCGCACCAGCGGCACCTCACCGGCCAGGTGCGGGATGGCCGCGGTGAGCCCGGGTTGCAGCACGCTGTCGGCCACGCCGAAGCCGAGGACCAAAAGGATGGTGGCCGTCAGAGAGTGCGCCAGGGAAAGGCCGGTCAGCGCGGCCGCCACCACCAGGCCGGCGACGGCGAGCAGGCGCCCCATCGGGAGGCGGTCGAGAAGTAGTCCCGATACCGGGGCCAGCAGGACCACGGGCAGGCCACCGGCCAACAGGACCATGGTGACGGCCCAGGTCGAATGGGTCTCCTGATACACGCGCAAGGCTAGGGCGACGTACGCCAGGCCGTTGCCGGCCGCCACCATCACCTGCAGGGCGGTGGCGATCCGCAGGGGTCGGCCGGGTGTGTGGGTGCGTGGGGAACTGGGTTGCATGATCGATCTGTGGTCCGGTGTTCTGTGAGTGGAGCGGGGATTCAGCGGGGGGAGCGCCCGTGCGGACGCTCGGGGGTTGGCTCGGGGTCGCGCCACCCCAACGCCGAGGCGGCGGAGGGGACTGGGCCGGCCGGAGTGCAGCGCCGAGAGGTTCACCCGGCGCCATAGGACGCGGGAGCTCTCAGGCGGGACTCAAAGCAACATAGGTGCAGGTTACACGCCGGACCTTCGCCGGTGAGCAACGCGGCGAAAGTCGCCGCCCGCCGCACCCGTCAGTCCGGCCAGACGAGGCGGGCCACCGGCTGGGGCCGCGACAGACCCTTCAGCGTTATCTCGCGCTGGTCGGCAAAGGTGAACTCCTCGGAGCGCTCGACCATCTGGGCCGTGAGCGACGACACCAGGACTTCGCCCGGGCCGGCCACGTCAGAGATCCGGCTGGCCACAATGACGGTGTGACCGAGGAAGTCGTCGTCCTCCTCCATCGCCTCACCGGTATGGATCCCTATGTGGACCCGGATGGGAAGGTCCGGATGTGCCTCGCTGTACGCCGCGAAGGTGCGCTGCATGCTGGCCGCGCACCGCAGCGCACGGGCGACTCCCCCGAAGGCGACCATGAACCCGTCACCCTGGACCCGTATCTCGCGGCCGCCGTACGTGCCGAGTAGCTGGCGGACGATCTGGTGGTGGACACGAAGGACCTCGCGCGACTGCTGGTCGCCCAGGCGCTCGGTCATGCCGGCGTAGTCGACCATGTCACTGAAGAGGATGGTGACCGTTCCCTCCCCCGTGCCGGGCACCCCTCCCGGCACGGGGGCCTCGGGCGCGGGAGCGCGCGAAGGCGTCGAGGGGGCGTTCTCCCGTCGCCCTCCCCGCTCGACGCCCGTCCGGCCGCCGTCGCGCAAGGCGCGGAACTGCTCTTTGATGTCGCGTGCCAGTGCCTCGAGGTCGATGGGGCCCACACCCGGCGTCCCCACCATGGTGCCCGGCCTTCCCGGCAACGCGCTCACGGTTCCGAGGACGCGGTCGACGATCGACTGCCCGATCTCCCGACCGGTACGCGACGGTCGGCTCTTCACGTCGATCCCGCCCATGATGGCGAAACCCCGGACGCGGATACGGGGCGATCCGGGGACCCGCGGCACGTTGCGGAGCTTCAGATCCCGGCCTCCCATGAACGAGAACCCTTCGAGCTCCACGTCGAAGCCCTCAGGGACGGTGATCTGGATCCCGCCCCAGAAGGCCACTGCGGTGATGACGATCTCGGGCCCATCGATCTCGGCGTGGCGGAGGTCCATGTCCACCCCACCCATCACGGCGACCGCGGTGGTGCGGCCACTGAGTCGCCAGCGACCCTTGGCCTGGGACCCGCTCATGACGGCCACGAACCGGCGGCGCGAGCGCCGCCTGGTCGCCTCCTCCGCCGCCACGGCCAGGGTGGGGAGATCGGTCATGGCGGTGGCGATGTCGTCGCGGGTGCGCGCCCGCAAGGCGACACCCACCCTCTCGGAGAACTCGTCGAGCGTGAGCCGCCCCACCACGACGTGCTCGCGCAGGAGGCTGACGGCGTGGTCCCGATCGGAGTCCGACACCCGTTCGGCCCCGGCGTCCCGCGCCGGCACAGGGTTCCCTGGCCGCCCGGGCCGCTCGGGCTCGATCCAATCCGTCATTGATGCAGTCTGCTCGCGTGCGCGGCGAGATGCATGAACGGCGGCGCCACCTAGTCGATGAGCGCCGCCAGGGGGGTGAACGGCAGGCCGTGGGCCTCGGCGACCGGTTCGTAGACCACCTTGCCGCCCACCACGTTGACGCCCTCGCCGAGCGCCGGATCACCCCGGACCGCGTTCTTCCAGCCGTGCGAGGCGATGCTGAGGGTATAGGGCAGGGTGGCGTTGGCCAGCGCATGCGTCGAGGTGTGGGGGACCGCACCGGGCATGTTGGCCACGCAGTAGAAGATCGAACCGTGCACCTCGAACGTGGGATTCGAGTGCGTCGTGGGCCGCGTCGACTCGAAGCACCCACCCTGGTCCACCGAGATGTCCACCAGGACCGATCCGACCCGCATCTTCTCGACCAGGGCGTCGGAGACGAGCTTGGGCGCCCGCGCCCCGACCACCAGCACGGCCCCGATCACGATGTCGGCATCGACACAGATCTCCTCAATGGCATGTTGCGACGAGGCGATCGTCTCCAGCGCGCCGCGGAAGTGGTGATCGACTTGGCGCAACCTGTCCAGGTTGCGGTCGAGCACGTAGACGTCCGAGTGCATCCCCACGGCCAATGTGGCCGCCGCCATTCCCGACACACCCGCTCCGAGAATGACGACCCGGGCGGCGCGGACACCGGGCACCCCGGCCACCAGCACCCCGCGGCCGCCGCCCGGGCGCATGAGGTGATGCGCGCCCATGAGCGGCGCCATGCGCCCCGCCACCTCGCTCATCGGCGCCAGCAGCGGGAGCGAGTTGTCGGGCAGGCGGACGGTCTCGTACGCGATGGCGACGTTGCCGCCGGCAATGAGCGCGTCGGTGCACGGCCGCGAGGCGGCCAGGTGCAGATACGTGAAGAGGGTCTGACCCTGGCGGGCGCCGAGCCGGGCGTATTCGGAGGCCACCGGTTCCTTCACCTTGCACACCAGGTCCGCCGCCGCCCAGATGTCGTCGGCCTCCTCGATGATTTTGGCGCCGGTGTGCACGAATTCGTCGTCGGGCATGGACGAGCCCACGCCCGCGCCCGCTTCCACGTAGACGGTGTGGCCGGCCGAGGTCAGCTCCCGTACGCCGGCGGGGGTGATGGCGACCCGGTACTCGTCATCCTTGATCTCTTTGGGAATTCCGATGATCATCTGTCACCCTTCGATGTTGCTCATGACGTGCTTGATGCGCGTGTAATCCTCGAATCCATAGGTGGAAAGGTCTTTTCCGTAGCCGGATCGTTTGAATCCCCCATGGGGCATCTCCGCCACCAGCGGGATGTGGGTGTTGATCCATACGCACCCGTAGTCGAGATCGCGCGCCATCCGCATCGCACGGCCGTGATCCCGTGTCCACACCGACGAGGCCAACCCGTATTCCACGCCGTTGGCCCACTCCAGGGCCTCGGCCTCGTCGGCGAACTTCTGGACGGTGATGACCGGCCCGAAGACCTCGGACTGCACCAGCTCGTCGTCCTGTCGCAGACCGGCCACCACGGTCGGCGCGAAGCAATAGCCACGGTCCCCTACCGCCGTGCCGCCGGTCACCACCGAGGCGTGCGAGGGCGCCCGTTCGATGAAGCCCCGCACCCGTTCGAGCTGGGTCGGATTGTTCAGCGGCCCAAAATCGGCGCCGTCCACATCGGTGCCGCCGACGACAGTCCCCTCGGCCTGCTCGACCAGGGCGGCGAGGAAGTCGTCGTGCACCCGGGGCCCGGCCAGCACACGCGTCGCGGCCGTGCAGTCCTGCCCGGCGTTGAAGTACCCGGCGCCGGCGATCCCGGCCGCCGCCACCGCGAGGTCGGCGTCGTCGAAGACGATGACCGGGGCCTTGCCTCCGAGCTCGAGATGGACGCGCTTGAGCGTCGGCGCCGCCGTGGCCGCCACCTCCATGCCCGCCCGCACCGAACCGGTCACCGACACCATGGCGGGGATGTCGTGCGCCACCAGGGCCCGCCCGGTGTCGCGGTCGCCACAGACCACGTTGAAGACCCCGGGGGGGAGGTACTCGGCCATGATCTCCGCCATCAGCAGCGAGGTGACCGGCGTCGTGTCCGACGGCTTGAGGACCATGGTGTTCCCGGCGGCCAGCGCGGGCGCGAACTTCCACACGGCCATCATGAACGGGTAGTTCCACGGCGTCACCGCACCGCACACCCCGAGGGGCTCGCGCCGGATGAAGGAGGTGTGCCCCTCCAGATACTCGGCGGCCGCCAGCCCCTGGAGGTGCCGGGCCGCGCCGGCGAAGAAACGGATCTGATCGACGGCGGGCGGGATCTCCTCGTCCATCGTCAGACCGAACGGCTTCCCGGTGTTCTCGCACTCCGCGGTGACCAGTTCCTCGGCCCGGGCCGCGATGGCGTCGGCAATTCGAAAGAGGGCGAGGCTCCGCTCCGAGGGGGTCGTACGCCGCCAGGACGCGAACGCCTCGGCCGCCACGCGCAGGGCCCGGTCCACGTCCGCCGGGCCGGAAACGGGGGCTTCGGCGAAGGCTTCGCCGGTGGACGGGTTGACCAGGGGTGCGAGCGGGCCGTCCTCGGCATCGCAGTAGGACCCGCCGACAAAATTCTGCAACCTGCGCACGTGGGCTCCCTTCGTCGTACCGCTGGTCGTGCCGGTTTCTACACAATCACAGAAGCCCGGGTCCTCGACAAGCGATTCCCTCCATGAACGTAACCCGAAACGCCGAATTCTGCTTGACTGATACTGTAATTGTGAAAGAATTAGGCAGCGCCGGGGGATGCCGAACGAGCGCAGTCCACCATTGGAGTGAGGAGTCGCATGTCCCAAGTGGACGAGCCGGCGGAATCGGCCAACGCGGAGAACGAGGGGGGCCCAGCGACGGGCCCCTTTCTGGATGAGGCAAACCGGGCGATCATCGAGGCGCTCCAGCGCGACGGGCGCCAACCCTACGGCGCCATCGCCCAGGCCGTCGGCCTGTCCGAGGCAGCCGTGCGGCGCCGGGTGCAACGGCTGCGCGAGGCGGGCGTCATGGAGATCGTCGCCGTGACCGACCCGCTCCAGCTCGGCTTCACCCGGCAGGCCATGATCGGCCTCACCGTCGAAGGCGACGTGCGGGTCGTGGCCGACAAGCTGTCCGCGCTCCCCGAAGTGGACTACGTCGTCATGTGCGCCGGTTCCTTCGACCTCCTGGCCGAGGTGGTCTGCGAGAACGACGAGCGGCTCCTCGCCGTGCTCAACGACTCGGTGCGGTCGATCTCCGGCGTGCGCGCCACGGAGACCTTCTTATATTTGAAGCTGGCCAAGCAGACGTACACGTGGGGCACCCGGTAGGCGGGAGCCCACCATCGCCGCCCCCTGAGCGGAGGACCAATGAGCAGTTCCAATCCCGAGAATTCCAACCTGAGCGAGCAGGCCCGGCGCCACCTGTGGATGCACTTCAGCCGCATGGGCTCCTACGAGACCCACGAGGTCCCGGTGATGGTGCGCGGCGAGGGAGCCTACGTATGGGACCAACACGGCAAGCGCTACCTGGATGGGCTGGCCGGCCTCTTCACGTCGCAGCTGGGCCACGGACGCACCGAGTTGGCCGAGGCCGGAGCGAAGCAGGCCAGCACGCTGGCCTACTTCCCCCTGTGGACCTACGCCCACCCCCGCGCCGTCGAACTGGCCGAGCGCCTGGCCGGGTACGCCCCCGGGGACCTCAACCGCATCTTCTTCACCTCGGGTGGCTCAGAGGCGGTTGAATCGGCGTGGAAGCTGGCCCGGCAGTACTTCCGGATCACCGGCCAACCACAGCGCACCAAGGTCATCAGCCGTGACATCGCCTACCACGGGACGACCATGGGGGCCCTGTCCATCACCGGCATTCCCGACCTCAAGACCCCCTTCGAACCCCTGGTGCCGGGTGCGATCAAGGTCCCCAACACGAACTTCTACCGGGCCCCGCTCTTCGCCGACGACGAGGTGGCCTTCGGCCGGTGGGCGGCCGACGAAATAGAGCGGGCCATCCTGCGGGAGGGAGCGAACACGGTGGCCGCGGTCTATCTCGAGCCGGTGCAGAACGCCGGCGGCTGCTTCCCCCCACCCCCCGGGTATTTCGAACGGGTCCGGCAGATCTGCGACCGCCACGGCGTCCTGCTGGTCTCCGACGAGGTCATCTGCGCCTTCGGCCGCCTCGGACACTGGTTCGGGTCGGACCGCTACTCCTACCAACCCGACATCATCACGGTGGCCAAGGGGTTGACCTCGGGGTACGCCCCACTCGGCGCCATGATCGCCTCGGACCGGCTGATGGAGCCGTTCTTGAAGGAAGGCGCATCCTTCCTGCATGGCATCACGTTCGCCGGTCACCCGGTCAGCTGCGCCGTCGCCCTGGCCAACCTCGACGTATTCGAGGGGGAGCAGATCCTCGCGCACGTGCAGTCGACCGAAGCGGCGTTCCGCTCGGCGCTGGACGGCCTCTACGACCTCCCGATCGTCGGCGACGTACGCGGCGCGGGGTTCTTCTACGGCATCGAGCTCGTGAAGGACAAGCAGACGCGGCTCTCGTTCAACGACGAGGAGTCCGAGCGCCTGTTGCGCGGCTATCTGTCCGGCGCGCTCTTCGAGGCCGGCCTCATCTGCCGCGCCGACGACCGCGGGGACCCGGTCGTGCAGCTCTCGCCGCCGCTCATCTGCGGCCAGGAGGAGATCGACTTCATGGTGTCGACGCTGCGCGAGGTGCTGACCGAGGCGTGGCGCCGGGTGTAGGGGGACCGGAGGGAGGACCGGCGCCCTACGGGCACCTCTCCCTCTGGTGGGACGCCATTCCCGGTCCCTCACCCCGCCCGTCCCTGCCGGGCAACCTGGCGGTCGATGTCTGCATCGTGGGGGCCGGCTTCACCGGCCTCTGGACCGCGCACGCCCTGTCCAGCGCCGACCCCTCCCTGCGCATCGCCGTGGTGGAGAAGGAGGTGGCGGGCTACGGCGCCTCGGGGCGCAACGGCGGATGGTGTTCCGCTCTGTTCGCCACGTCGGACGCCGCGCTGGCCCGGCTCTACGGCATCGATGCCATGCGGGCCATGCGCCGGGCCATGCAGGCCACGGTCGACGCCGTCGGTGCCACGGCACACGCCGAAGGGATTGACTGCCACTTTGCCAAGGGGGGGACCGTCGACGCCGCCCGCACCGGCGTGCAGCGCACCAGAGCACTCGCCGAGATCGCCGAGGCCCGCTCGTTCGGTTTCGGGGAGGACGACCTGCGCTGGCTCGACCGGTCCGAGGCCGAGGCGATGATCGGGATGGAGGGGATGCTCGGGGCCACCTTCACCCCGCACTGCGCCGCCATCCAACCGGCCCTCCTCGCCCGCGGCCTGGCCGACGCGGTCGAACGGCGCGGTGTGCGCATCTACGAGCACACCGAGGTGATCGACATCATCCCGGGCGGTTCCGGCCGCGGCCCGATGGTCCGGACCACGGCCGGGTCGGTGAGCGCGGACGTCGTCGTGCGGGCCCTCGAGGCCTGGACGCCGACGTTGCCCCGCACGGCACGGACCCTGGTGCCCGTCTACTCCCTCATGGTGGCCACCGAGCCGTTGAGCGACGGGTTCTGGGACGCGTCGGGTCTGGGCGGTCGCGCCACCTTCACCGACTACCGGCACATGATCATTTACGGGCAGCGCACCGCTGATGGCCGCATCGCCTTCGGAGGGCGCGGGGCGCCGTACCACTTCGGCTCCGCCGTGCGCCCCTCCTACGACGGCACGCCCTCGGTGCACCGGCTCCTGCGCCAGACCCTGGTCGAGCTCTTCCCCGCCCTGCGGTCGGCCCGCTTCACCCACGCCTGGGGCGGCCCCCTCGGCATCCCCCGCGACTGGCACTCCTCCGTTGGCCTCGATCGCTCCGGGGGCATCGCCTGGGCCGGGGGGTACGTCGGCGACGGCGTCGCCACGACCAACCTGGCCGGCCGGACGCTGGCCGACCTGATCACGGGCGCGAACACCGAGCTCACCGCCCTTCCCTGGGTCAACCACCGCTCCCCCGACTGGGAACCCGAGCCCCTGCGCTGGCTGGGCGTCAACGCGGGGCTCCTGGCCATGAAGATGGCCGACCACACCGAGGGGCGCAAAGGGCGGCCCAGCCGCGTGGCCACGCAGATGGAGCGGTTGCTCGGCCAGTGATCGGTGTCACAATCGGCGCATGCACCACGAAACGCCGGTCGAGACCATCACCAAGCTGCTCTACACCTACGCCGAGCGGATCGACGCCGGCGACTTCGCCGGGGTGGCCGACGTGTTCGCGCACGCCACCTTGACCTTCGAAGGGTTCCGCGACGTCGTCTCGGGCGCGCCGGCCGTGCAGGCGGTCTACGAACGGACCACCCGGCGTTACGAGGACGGGACGCCCCGCACGAAGCACGTGATGACCAACGTCATGGTGGACGTGGACGATGATGCGCTGGCGGCTCGCAGCCGGTCCTACTTCACGGTGCTCCAGGCGGTTCCGGGCGCATTGGCGCTGCAACCGATCATCGCCGGGCGCTACCGCCATACCTACACCTGCCGCGCCGGGAAGTGGGAGTTCGCCTCCATGCACATCATCATCGACCTGGTGGGCGAGCTCGGGCACCACATGCTCATGGACCTGGCGCCATGAGCCCGCCCTCCGCCGACGTCGGGCGGGCGCCCATCTGCCCCTTTTGCGGTGTCACCGCCCTTCCCTCGGAGTCGGGCTCGTGGGGTGACCCGGCGTTCGTCTGCGAGAACCCCGACTGCGAGGCGTTCGGCGAGATCGTCGGGTCCTGACCGGGCGCCCTACGGCACCGGCGCACCGCGCTCGATCAGGCGCCACAACGCGTCGAGGTCGAGATGGGCGGCGCACGCGTCGGCCATACGGTCGATCTGTTGTTCGCGGGCGACGGCGAACGACGCACCGGAAGGGTGCCAGGACTTCCCCCGGGCGGCAGCCACGAACCGGAGGAACTCCCCCCGGAAGCGGTCCTGCTCGAACAGGCCGTGGAGGGAAGTGCCGAAGACGTGCGCACCCGTGTCGCACGCGCTCTCGATGTCGTCAGCCCGCCCGTCGATCTCGTTGCCCTCGTTGCCCTCACTGCCCACGTCGGGCCCGTCGAGCTGCAACCACCGCTCCCACCCCTCCCGGGCCCTGCTCCGACCGTGGCGGATCTCGTAGCCCCGGACGGGGACCCCGCCGGGGCCGGTCCCCTCCCGCAGCCGGGTCGTCTTCTCGGCCTCGAACCTGGTCGACACGGGCAACCAACCCAAACCGGGCACGGCCGGCCCGAGGGATTCGATGCCGTCCGGGTCCTCAATGGTGCGACCCAGCATCTGGAAACCACCGCACACGCCCAGGACCACCGGGGGCGCGGCGGCGCCGCGCCGTGCCTGCATCACCTCGAGCAGCCCGCTGGCCCGCACCCACTCGAGATCGGCCACGGTCGACTTGGTTCCCGGGAGCACGATCAGGTCCGGGTCGCCGAACGCCGAGGGGTGGTCCACGAAGCGGACGGCGATCCCGCCCTCGACCAGGAGCGGGTCGAAGTCGGTGAAGTTCGACAGGCGCGGGAGGCGCAGCACGACGACGTCGAGCTGCTCGGCCCCCGGGGCGCCGTGTTCGACCGCGAGCGCCGTCACCAAGCGGTGAAGGGAGTCCTCGGCGTCGAGGACCAAGCCGGGCATATAGGGCAGCACGCCCAGGGTGGGCACGCCGCACTTTGCCTCGAGTTGCTCCATGGCGTCACCGAGCAGCAGGGGATCACCGCGGAACATGTTGATGACGAAACCACGGACACACCGGCGGAGCTCCTCGGGCAGGACGGCCACGGTGCCGTAAAGATGGGCGAAGACGCCGCCCCGCCCGATGTCGCCGACCACCACTGCCGGGATCCCGGCGCGGGCGGCGAGGCCGAGATTCACGATGTCGTGGTCGAGCAGGTTGATCTCGGCCGGGCTGCCTGCGCCCTCGCAGATCACGACGTCGAACCGTCGGCGCAGATCGGCGAGGGCCCCGTCGACGATCTCGACCAGGCCGGCCTTGGACCGCTGGTACTCCGCGGCCTGCCGGGTCTTTTGCGGGCGCCCCATGACGATGACCTGTGAGGCGCGCTCGCTCGTCGGCTTGAGCAGGACCGGGTTCATGGCCGTCTCGGGCTCGACCCGGGCCGCCACGGCCTGGATCCACTGGGCCCGGCCGATCTCGGCCCCCTCGCTGGTCACCACCGAGTTCAACGACATGTTCTGTCCCTTGAAAGGAGCGACCGACACCCCCTCGCGGGCCAGGAGCCGGCACAGGCCGGCGACCACCGTGGACTTGCCCGCGTCCGAGGTGGTCCCACACACCATCAGGGCGCCACCATGAGAGAGCGCGGCGCGGACCATGACCCGTTCTACTGCACGAACGAGCGTTCAGTGGACGCGTGCTGAACACCGGAGTTTTCACGTTGTTCACGCAGTGCCACTTGACGTGGGACGCTGCACCCAACAATGTGCAGTGTCTCGGAGCATCGGGGCGGACGACGGGGCGACACAAGGGAGGCAGTGCGGTGGCCATCGCGGAAGAGGATCTGGCGATAATTCACGACCCACAGTCGGACGAGGCGTTCCACGTCGAGCAGCACGGGGTGGACTTCATCCCTCTGAGCGAACGTTGGGCCCGTCCGAAGGACATCTTCAGCATGTGGGCCGGCGCCAGCATTCAGATCGAGTACTTCATTTACGGCTGCATCCTCATGAGCGTCTTCCGGTTCACGTTCATTCAGGCCCTGTCGCTCATCATCATCGGCAACCTCTCCTATTTCCTCCTGGGCATCTGTTCGCTCCAGGGGCCCCAGACGGGGACGACGGTCTTCGCCATCAACCGGGCCGCCTACGGGCCGAACGGCGGACGACCCATCTCCTTCTTCAACTGGGTCACCCAGATCGGTTTCGAAGTCGAGGGACTCATCCTCATCGTCGGCGCCGGACTGGTCCTCATCACCAAGGCCGGCTTCGGCTTCGGTGACCCGGCCAAGGTGATCCTGGTCATTGTGGCCGTGCTCATCCAGGGGATCCTGCCCTTCCTGGGCCACGCCACCATCGTCAAGTCCCTGCGCGCTCTGATCGTCCCGTTCGTCGTCCTGTTCGCCATCCTGCTCGGATTCGCCATTCCCCACGCCCACCTGCACGGGGTGCACAGCGCCGATTGGGAGACGTACACGGAAGGGCTGGCATTCACCATCGCGCTCAGCGGGCTGGGCTGGGCCGAATGCGGGAACGACTACACCCGCTACTGCCCGCCGGAGACGTCGAAGAAGGGCATCGTCGGTTGGGTGTTCCTCGGTACGGCGGTGCCCGAAATACTGATCATGACCCTGGGCGCGGTGGTCGCAACCTTCATTGTGGGGATAGGTCAGGGCACCGGCGGCTTCCTTCCCCTGGCGCACCAGAGCGCCATCCCCGCCTGGTTCGTCGTGATCTTCATGGTCTTCGCCGCCCTCCAGCTCTTCTGCATCAACAGCCTCGACATGTACTCCTCGGGGGTGACACTCCAGGCCATCGGCATCCCCGTGAAGCGGTATCAGGCCGTGGTCATCGACTGCGTGATCGCGCTGGGCGTCACCATGTACGCCGTCTTCAATTCGTCGTTCTCGACCTATCTCAGCGACTTCGTCGATGTCGTGATCGTCTGGATCGCCCCGTGGGCGGCGATCTTCGTGGTCGACTGGCTGCTGCGCCGACGGCGCTACGTGCCCAGTGAGCTCCAGAAGACCACCCGGGACAGCCTGTACTGGCACTCCGGTGGTGTGTTCTGGCCCGCCATCATCGCCCAGCTCGTCGGGATGTACGCCGCCATCTCCGCCCTGTCGGCGACGTTCACGCTGCCCCACTGGCTCAACGAGCTGACGTTCCACACCACCAACTACCCCGCCAATTTCGGGGCGGACTTCAGTGTCTTCCTGGGCACGGGGGTCGGTGGACTGGTCTACCTGGTCCTGGCGTACAGCAACGTACGCCAGCAGGCCAGGCAGCAGGACGTCCTCCTCGAGGCCGAGGGGCTGCTGTAAGGCCTTAGTCCCACACCTCGACCAGCTCGTCACCCCCACCTTCGGCGGGTCGGAACAGCGGCATCGACCCGAGGGCGCGTACGTTGTCGGCGTCCTCCCCCAGGGCGGCGCGCCATGCTCCGCCTTCGGTCATGAGGGTGCCGATCACCACGGGGTCGGCGCCAATACGGCGGACCAGTCGCAAGGCGGCCAGAGTCGACGCCCCGGTCGAGATGATGTCGTCGACCACCGCCACCCGGCGGCCGCGCACGACATCCACGCGGGCCGGGTCCATACGCAGGCGCTGCGGCTTGTCGGTCGTGATCGAGTTCACCGGCTCGGACCAGGTCTCACCGAGGTGGATCTTCGGCGTCTTGTGCAAGATCACATAGTCGTCCAGCCCCAAGGCCCGGCTGGCCTCTATGGCCAGGGGGATGCCCATGGTGGCCACCGAGACCACGATGTCGGGCGCCGCCGGGCGCATGAGATCGGCCAGCTCCCTCCCCGCCACCTCGGAGAAGGCGATGCCGTGGTCCACGCTGATCAGGAGGGCGATGGTCAGGTCGTCGGAGAGGCGCACCAGGGGCAGCTCGACCTCCTGGCTCCCCACCGTCGCTCTATAGGTACGATCGGCGGCCATGGCCAAGACTCTCGCCGGAGCGCTCCGTGTCCGCAAATGAGCCGCTCACGAACGCGCTGGCCCGCTCGTTCCTGCCGGTCGCGCTCGAAGAGGCGCGTACCGGCCTCGCCGAGGGGGGCATCCCCATCGGCGCCGCCCTCTTCCACCGTGACGGGACCCTGCTCGGCCGCGGCCACAACCGGCGCGTCCAGGACGACGATGCCTCGACCCACGCGGAGACGGCCGCCTTCCGCAACGCCGGGCGGCGCCGGCACTACGCCGACTGCGTCATGGTGACGACACTTTCGCCGTGCTGGTACTGCAGCGGGCTCGTCCGCCAGTTCCAGATCGGCGCCGTGGTCGTCGGCGAGTCCGTGAACTTCGCCGGCGGCCATGAATGGGTGGCCGCGCACGGGGCCGAGGTCGTCGTCCTCGACGACCCCGAATGCATCGATCTCCTCGGTTCCTTCATCGCCGGACACCCCGAGCTGTGGAACGAGGACATCGGCCGCTAGGTCGTGGCAGCGGCTGGCGTTCTCGACGAGGTCGCCTCGAGCCAGCCTGTTTTTTCACTCGTACCGTTTCTCGTACCACCCCGAATTGGATCCACGGGACGTGTAGTCCGGCCCTGGGAAATCGATGCGCACAGCGCGCGCTCGGGAGGCCGGGGACCGCGCCAGGGCGCACGAGGGCCCCGACCGGAGAACAAATCGCGAGCCTTGGGGTACGTCGATTCAGGGACGTCCTCTAGACCCGTCGCAGTCTGGCCAGCAAGCGCCAGCCGCAAATGAAGGCGCCGAGGAAGCAGAGTGCGACCACCACGAACGCGGCCGCCGTGCCCTGGCCGGCCACCACGCGCAGCGCCATCCCCACCGCAACCGTCGCTCCACACACCAGGGCACCGCTCCCCAGCGACGCCGGGGCGCGGTGGGTCAGGGTCAGGACCACCCATCCCACGGCCAGCCCGCTGACGAAGGGCCACGCCGTCGAGGCCATGCCGTCGATGCTCAGACCATGGGCGTGGACGGCACGACCGATCCCCACGAAGACAAGAACGGCGACGAGATCCAGCGTCACAGCCGCCCGGCGCATCAGCCCGGCAACGACCGGCTCAGTCCGGGGGGCCGAACAACCGGTCCCCGGCATCGCCCAGCCCCGGGACGATGTAGCCCACATTGTTGAGCGCTGGGTCCACGGCCGCGCAGAACATGCGCACGGTCGGATGGGCGGCGCGGAAGACGGCGATGCCCGGTGCCGACGCGATGATGCACAAGGCGATCACCTCTTTGGCCCCCCGGGCCCGCACCAGGTCGCAGACCTGGACCAACGAGCCGCCCGTCGCCACCATGGGATCGCATACGAGAACCCGGCGGCCGGCGAGATCGTGCGGCAGGCGATTGAGGTACACCTCCGAGCGCAACGTCGCCTCGTCGCGGCGCAGCCCGACATGGGCCACCTCGGTGAGCGGGACGACCTCCTGGATGGCCTGGACCATGCCCAGTCCGGCCCGCAGCACCGGCACCACCAGGATGTTCTCGGTGACGCGGCGGGCCACGACGCCGTCGGCGACCGGGGTGTCGATGATGACCTCGGTCATGCCCAGGTCGGACAGGGCCTCGTACGCCAGGAAGTGGGTGATCTCCCCCACCAGTTGGCGGAACGTGTCCCGGTCCGTGCGCCGGTCGCGCAGCGCGGTCACCCGGTGCGCCAGCACAGGGTGCTCGACCACCACCACCCCGGGAGCGATCACGTCGTCCACCAGTTCAACCCTCCACCGTGGCGACGAGGTCCGCCAGCACGCGGCGCAGTTCCAGCGTGGTCCGGTCCGCCCGCGTGTGCACTTCGGCCGTGAGCTCGAGTGGGAGGGCCAGCTCGTGGAATGACTCTTGGATACGCAGGTCCTCGCGCAACACCGCCACTTCGAACTCCACGGCTTCGGCCATACGCACCGGGTCACCGCAGAGGTCGTCGCGCCACAGCGTGGTGAACAGGCGGCACGAGTCGGCCGTCTCGGGCTGGATGAAGAAGCCGATCACATTGGTCCCTTGGGCTTCGACGAAGTCGATGCGCAGACGGAGATGGAACGGCGCACTCAGCCGGTAGGACAGGCGGCGGGTCTGCACCAGCGGCCGGACTCCCGCGGCCACGCCGGGATCCTCCCGGTTGGCGAACGCATGCTCGTAGGACATGGTGAACGACCAGTCGTCGCGGGCGACGGCGTACTGCGGAACCTCCGCCGCTTCGCCGGCGCCGAAGGTCCCGGCGTGGACGAAGGGGAAGTGCGCCACATCCAAGAAGTTGTCGGCCAGGAGTCCGGCCGAGGCGCGGGCGACCAAGGTCGGGAGCTCCGCCACCTCGAACGAGGGATCGTCGGCCTCGGGGATCGAGCCCAGCGGCGCGATGGGTTCCTCGGGGGCGAGAAACACAATCCCGTGTGCTTCGACCAGGCCGGCCGGGCCGGAGAGCTGGGCCGCCGGAGGTAGCCGCGCCCCGGGTCCGAGGGCGGGGATCTCGATGCAGGCGCCCGTGGCGTCGAAACGCCACCCGTGGTAGGCGCACTGCAGCGCGTCCGCCTCGCAGTGCCCCAGCGAAAGGGGGGTCCGCCGGTGCGGGCAGCGGTCCGCGAAGGCCACGATCCGACCGCCGGCCCGATAGAGCACCCATGGCTCGCCTAAGAGCAGCACCTGGCGCGGCTGTTCGGTCACCTCGGCCGGCCGGGCCACTGGATGCCAGCAACGCCGCAGCGCGGGATCGACATTCGACAGCAGGCGCTCCATGGAGGAACACCCTGGTGCGCCGCACTCGCCGGCGTCAAGAAGGGCCGCCGTAGAGAAGGGCCGGGGTCAAGAAGGGCGGGAACAACTACAGTCCCGGCCCATGATCCTCGACCGATTCCGCGTGACCGACCAGGTAGCCATCGTCACGGGGAGCGGCCGCGGTATCGGCGCCGCCACCGCCGTAGCCCTGGCCGAAGCGGGCGCCGACATCGTCTTGGCCGCCCGGACCGAGGAGCAGCTGCGCCGGGTGGCCGCGCAGGTCGAGGCCGCCGGTCGGCGGGCCGTGGTGGTCGTGGGCGATCTCTCCGATGTCGAGGTGATGGCGTCGCTCGCCGCGACGGCGCGGGACCAGTTGGGCCGGGTGGACATCATCGTCAACAACCTCGGGGGCACCATGCCCCGTCCCCTGCTCGACACCTCGCCCCGCTTCTTAGAGGAGGCCTTCCACTTCAACGTCGGCGCTGGCCACGCCCTCGTTCGTGCCGCGGTCCCGCTCATGCTCGAAGGCGAGGCACCCGGCGGAGCAATTGTGAGCGTGTCGTCGGTCATGGGCCACGCCGGCGCACGCGGGTACCTGGGCTACGGCACGGTCAAGGGCGCCCTCGACCAGTACACCCGGCTGGCGGCCCAGGATCTCGCCCCGCGCATCCGGGTCAACGCGGTGGCGGTCGGCTCGACCGCCACCTCGGCCCTGGACATCGTCCTCACCAACGACGAGTTGCGCACCGCGATGGAGGAGTCCACGCCGCTGCGGCGGATCGGCGATCCCCAGGAGATCGCGGCGGCCATCGTCTTCTTGGCTTCGCCGGCCGGCTCCTACATCACGGGGCGGATCCTCGAAGTAGACGGCGGCCTGCAGACCGCCAACCTGGACTTCGGGCTGCCCGACCTCTAATTCGCCCGCCGGAGCCGAGCCGGCCTTTCGGCCCCTACGCGGCCCTTGGTAGCGGGTCGTCGTCACACGGCGGTAACCAGGACCCCCCCGTCCGGTTACCGCCGGAACCAGTCCCTGTTCTGGGCCTTTAGCCCTCAGAACATCCCCCCGGGGGGCCGGTCCGTCACTGAACAGTAACGTTTTCGCAATACGATTTCTAGTAGTTCGGCGAACTTCTTATCGACCCTTTATTTCTTGTTGCGACTCAGTGCCTGTTGGCGTCGGGGCCCTGCGGCGTCCGCAACAGATGCCCGACGGGGCGTCAGCGGAAGTCGCGGCTGGCCGGCACCGACGTCCCCACCGCCAAGGCCTCCACCCGCTCCGCCGTCAGGGTCACTGTGCCCTGACCGAGTTGGAGCCGGCCCCGGATGAGGAGCACCGGGGAGTGACGGGCCACCGGCTTCCAGCGCGCCCAGGCCCCGCGGGAGAAGACCACGTTGACATGGCCGGTCTCGTCCTCGAGGTTGACGAAGACCGCGCCGTGCGCCGTCTCGGGATGCTGGCGGTGCGTCACCACCCCGGCCACGCTTATCCGGTCCCCATCGGTGCAGTCGAGGAGGTCGCAGGCCACCACCACGCCCAGGGCCTCGAGCCGCTCCCGGGCCAGGTGCATGGCCGTCCGTTCGGGGGCCAGCCCCAGAGCCCACAGGTCGTCGCCCACCGCGTCGTACAGGGTCGGCTCGGGCAGGGGTGGAGCCTCGGCCCCCACCACAATCCCGGGCAACCGGTCCGGGGTCCCCTGCGCCGCTGCGCCGGCGGCCCACAGCAAGCGGCGCCGGGAAGCCGTAGTGGCGTGCTCGTGCTCCTCCGCATCGAGCGCACCCACCGCTGCCAACGTCTCGAGCTGCGCGCGGGTCACCCCGGCCCGGCGGACCAGGTCCTCCCCTCCGGACCACGGCCGCCCGGCCACGATCCGCTCCGCCGTCGTCTCCCCCACGCCCCGCACCGAGGCCAGCCCCAGTCGCAATACCGGGTCCGGACCGGCCCCATCCGGCCCCGGTGCCTCCAACGAGGCGCCCACCTCCGAGTGGTTCACGTGGGGCCGGCGCACGGCGACGCCATGACGGCGGGCATCGGCCACCAGGGACTGGGGGGACCAGAACCCCATGGGCTGGGAGTTGAGGAGGCCGGCGGTGAACGCCGCCGGATAGTGGAGCTTGAGCCAGCTGCTCGCGTAGACAAGATACGCGAACGACACCGAATGTGACTCGGGAAAGCCGAAGTTGGCGAAGGCGGCCAGCGCGGCGAAGACCTGATCTGCCACCTCGCCGCTCACGCCGCGGGCGGCCATGCCCGCGTAGAGCCGGGCCCGCATCTTCTCCATACGGGCGGCCGACCGCTTGGCCGCCATGGCCTGGCGCAACTCGTCCGCTTCAGCCGCGCTGAACCCGGCGATGGCCACCGCCATCTCCATCAGCTGCTCCTGGAACAACGGGACACCGAGGGTCCGCTCCAAAATGGGCTCGAGCAGAGGGTGCAGGTAGGTGACGTCCTCCTCGCCCCGGCGACGACGGATATAGGGGTTGACGGCATGACCCTGAATGGGCCCGGGCCGGATGAGGGCCACCTCGATGGCCAGGTCGTAAAAGCAGCGCGGTTGCACCCGGGGCAGGGTCCCCATCTGGGCCCGGCTCTCGACCTGGAAGACCCCGACCGTGTCGGCCTGGCACAACAGGTCGTAGACCGCGTCCTCCTGGGGCAGCTGGGCCAGGTCGACCACGTCCCCGTGGAACTGGCCCACCAGGTCGACCATGCGGTGTAACGCCTCGAGCATGCCCAACCCCAGCAGGTCGAACTTCACCAGCCCGATGGCGGCGCAGTCGTCCTTGTCCCACTGCAGCACGCTGCGTCCGGGCATGCGCCCCCACTCGACGGGGCAGACCTCTATCACCGGCCGGTCGCACAGCACCATGCCCGCGGAATGGATACCCAGGTGACGCGGACGGTCCAGCACCTCGGCGGCCAACTCGGCCACCAGCGGTGGAATCCCCTCGCCGTCGCCACCTGTGGCCGCACCGGCCGCACCGGCCGCCCCCACCGCGGCCCCCACCGCCTCGGCCGCCTCCGCCCCCCGGTTGACCCGGTCGATCCCCGCCGCCCACCCATCCACCTGCTCGGGGGTGAACCCGAAGGCCTTGCCCACGTCGCGCACGGCGGAACGGGGACGGTAGGTGATGACGTTGGCCACCTGCGCCGCGTGACGCCGGCCGTACCGTTCGTACACGTACTGGATGACCTCTTCACGCCGGCCGGACTCGATGTCGACGTCGATGTCCGGCGGTCCGTCCCGAGCCGGGGACAGGAACCGCTCGAACAGCAGCCCCAGGTCGACGGCGTCGACGTTGGTGACCCCGAGGGCGTAACAGACCGCCGAGTTGGCGGCCGAGCCCCGGCCCTGGCAGTAGATGTCGAGGCGGCGACAGACCTGGGCGATGTCCCACACGACCAGGAAGTAACCGGCAAACCCCAGGCCGCCGATGACCTCGAGCTCATGCTCAATCTGGGTCCACGCCCCCGGCACCCGCTCGTCATGGGGCGGGCCGTAGCGCTCGAGTGCGCCCAGCGTTACCAGCTGGCGCAGGTAGCCCTGCTCGTCCAATCCTTCCGGCACAGGGAAATCGGGCAGCCTGGGGGCCACCAGCCGCAGGTCGAAGGCGCAGGCCAGGCCCAACTCGCCCGCCCGCTCGACCACCCCGGGCCAGCGGGCGAAACGCCGGAGTTGCTCACCCACCCCCCGCAGGCAGGCCGTCGGCGCCGAGGGGAGCCAGCCCTCCAACTCGGCCAGCGGCCGCCGGGCCCGGATGGCGGCCAGGGTGGTGGCCAGGCGGAACCCGGCCGGCGTGGCGTAGTGCACGTTGTTGGTGGCCACGGCATCCACCCCCCACTCCGCCGCCAGCAGGGCCAGCGCGTCGTTGCGTGCCGTGTCGAGCGGGTCCCCGTGGTCCCACAGCTCGACCGCCACGTTGGGCCGCCCGAACGCCTCCACCAGCCGGCCGACCTCGCGGGAGGCCGCCCGGGGACCCGCCTCCATCAGCGCGGCGGCGACCGCCCCCTTGCGGCATCCGGTGAGCACCAGCCAGTGGTCCCGCGCCGCCGCAGCCAGGGCGTCGAGGGTGAAGATGGGGCGCCCCTTCTCGCCGCCCTCGAGATGGGCCTCGGCCAGGGCGGTCGACAGCCGCGCGTAGCCCTCGGGGTCCCGGGCCAGCACGACGAGATGGGTCCCGCTCGGGTCCGGTTCACCGGTGCGCGGCCCGGCGGGAGCAAGGGTGACCTCGGTCCCGAACACCGTCGGCAGGCCGGTGGCCCGGGCCGCCTCGGCGAAGCGCACCACCCCGTAGAAGCCGTGGTGGTCGGTCAGGGCAAGCGCGGCCAGCCCCAGCCGGTCGGCCTCGGCCACCAGTTCCTCGGGATCGCTGCTGCCGTCGAGAAAGCTGAAGCCCGAGTGGGCGTGCAGCTCGGCGTAGGCCGGCCGGTCAGTCATGATGCGGGCGGTCAGTCATGCCGGCCGGTCAGTCATAGAGCGCCTCGACCCACCACTGCGCCCGCTCGGCGCAGAGCAGCCGGGCCACCCCGTCGTCCGTCACCACCTGGACCCGGGCCCGGCGCCGCCGCACCGACCACCACCGCTCGGTCACCGGCCACGGGCCGGCCCATGCCGTCACGGTTTGCCACCGGCCGCCCTCGACCGAGAGCCGGGCCGGCTCGCCGTTGAGCAGACCCCGCCCGCTCACCTCCAACGCCAGCCCGGCGGCGTCGACCACCTCGACCCGCCGGGGCACCCGGAGCACCTCGGTGGGGGAAGGGACCGGCAACCGTCCCGGCCAGGGCGCACCACCCGGCGGAACCCCCCCGGCCTCGGGGCTCCCCCACGGGACCAGGGCCGCCTGCTCCGCCGGGTCACGTCCGCCCTGGACACGCCCGAGTAGCACGGCCTCAATGCCCAGCCGGTCCTGGACCCGGGCGAAGGAAAGGGCGGCGCGGGTATCCGCCGCCGATGCGCCACCGAAGAAGCCGGGTTGGTAGGGAGGCGGGACGGACCCCAGGTCGGGGTCCTCACCCCGGGCCACCCGCAGCCGTCGCTCAATGGTCCGGTCACGAAGCCCCGCCAGCTCCCCGCTCTCGCCCCGCGCCACCAGGTGGGCGGCGGCGGCGTCGGCCCCGAAGCGGTCCGAGACGTGCGGCGACGGCAGGGCGGCGAACTGTCCCAAGGTGGTGACACCGAGCCGCTGCAAGGTGACCGCCAACTCGGCGCGGGCCAGGGTGGCCACCGACCAGGGCGCCAGGAACTGGCGCACCTCCCCGGCCGGGACGATCAGCCGGGCGCGGGCGGCCAGAACCGCGGCGAAGAGCCCGTCGGCCACCCCGACGCGTGCGTCCTCCCCCACGACCTCGACCAGGCGGGACACAACCATTTCCTCTCCGCCGAAGAAGCGGGCCGGCCCTCGTGCCGGCAGGGCGCAGACCCCGAGCCGGATGGGATGAGCCCAGGGACACAGTTCTCCGGCGCGGGCGACCACCTGCACGAAGCGCCGGGCTTCCTCCCCGCGGGCCCCTTCTTGTTGAAGCTCGGGACACCAGACGACGACCAACCGTTCCAATTCCATTGCCTCACCTCAAGCCGCCTCGGGCCCGTCACCGGGACCGGCCCCTCCCGGTCCGTCCTCTCCCCGTGCTCCGTCCTCTCCCTGGGTCGCCACCACCCCCGAACCGTCGGGAAGCCACAGCGAGCACTCCATGGCCCGGCCGGCCGAGCGCCGGCCGCTGACCCGCACCTCGGCCCGTCGTCCCTGCAGGTGCCCGTGCCCACGACCGACCCCTTCCCACTCGATCGCGCCCACCGACAGCGCCAGGTCCCCCCCCTCGGGCCACTCGTTGACGTGTTCGACCAACACGATCAGCGCCGCCTGGCGCTCCCGGGCCCGGGCACTCAGGTGACGGGCCGCCGTCTGGCGGGCCCGGCCGGGCGGACGCACCAGGACGACGTCGACGCCGGGCAGCAGGTCTCCCGCCGCCTCGGCCCATCCACTCCCCGGATGGGGCACGAAGACCACCCGGCGCAGGTCGATGCCCAACTCGGCTGCCGCCACCACCCCGGGATCGGGCAGGCCGACCGCAGCACACCAGCTCCCGGCCTGCGATGCCGCGGCCAGCAACGCCAACGCCAACGTGGTGGCGCCATGGCCGGGCAACCCGGCCACCGTGGTCGTCGTCCCCCGCCGCAGTGCCCTATCGGGGAAGAGGGGGGCCAGAGGGGCCGGCACCGGCAGGAGGCGGCCGGCGACGGGCGTGGTGGGGCGGACCCGATCGGCCAGCCCCGCCGGGAGCTCCCGGGAACGGGGTGTGGCGCTCTTCTGTTGACCGAAAGCGAACATATGTTCGTACTCTACAGACAAGCGGCGACACCCGCTCAGGGAGGAAAAAGGGCAGGCCACGGTAGGTGGCCCCGCCGGCAGGCCCCGCCGGAGGTGCCACTGGGCCACAATGCATCTCTCATGTGTGGACGCTTCGCGCTCGTCACCCCCCCGGCACGCCTGGCCCGTTACTTCCAGGCCGTCCTCGACGACCGCGACGAGGATGAGCCGCCTCCCAGCTGGAATGTCGCCCCCACCGACCCGGTGGTGGGCGTCCGGGTCCGGCGGCCCAAGGAGAGCGACACCCCCTCCCCTGTGGACACTCCCTCCCGCGTGCTCACCCCCTACCGCTGGGGGCTCATCCCCTCATGGGCCAAGGACCCGACCGCGGGCAACCGCCTCTTCAACGCCCGGGCCGAGACCATCGCCACCAAGGCCTCCTTCCGGACCGCCTTCGCAAAACACCGCATCCTCGTCCCGGCCGACGGTTTCTACGAGTGGCACAAGATGGAGGACGGCATCCGCCAGCCCTACTACTTCACCCGCACCGACGGCGCACCGCTGGCTTTCGCCGGCCTGGCGGAATGGTGGCGCGACCCGGATGCGCCCCGCGACGCGCCCGGTATCCGCTCGTGCACCATCATCACCACCGCGGCCGGTCACGACATGGACGGGATCCACGACCGGATGCCGGTGATCCTCTCGCCCGACACGTTCGACGTGTGGCTCGACCCCGACAACGACCAGACCCCCGAGCTCACCTCGCTCCTGCACTCCGCACCCGACGGCACCCTCACCCACTATCCGGTGAGCCGGCGCGTGGGCAACGTGCGCAACAACGACGCCGACCTGGTGGCACCCGTCCCAGAACCGGGCGGCGCTCGTAGTATCTCCTTGTTCGAACAGCACCGAGGCGAAGGAGACTGAAGTGGACGTCCGTTCAGCCCGGGACATCGCTCCCGTCGTGGAGCATGCCGGCACGGTTCCTGTCTGGTGGCTCATTGAGCCTCGCGAGCTCCACCAGGCGACCAAAGGCGGCTTTCTCGAACTGGTGAGCGAGTGGGAGGTGGCGGGGGGAGGGCTGGTCGACCCGCACGAACACCCCACCCATGAGTTCTATTACATAATTTCCGGGCGCGGCATCATGAAGATCGCTGATGAAGAGCGCGAAGTAGGCCAGGGCGACCTGATCCGGATCCCACCCGATACCGTCCACAGCATCTGGCCGGTAACGGAGAACGCACCGCTGCGGGGGCTCGCCTTCGCCATAGGCATCGAGGGGACCGATCCCGTCGACTACACGAGCTGACCGGCTCACGGTCCAGGCGTGAAGCTAAAACTGGACCTCCACGAGATCTACAACCGGGGGGACGACATCGATCGCGCCCTACGCGCCGTCATCGACGAGGCGGTGGAGAAGAAGGTCCGGTTGGTGGAGATCATCCCCGGCAAGGGGAGCGGCCAGTTGAAGAAGCGCGTGCTGCGCTTCCTCGACCAAAAGGAGATCAAGGCGCTGTACGACCGCGTCGAGAAGGACTCCCACAACTTCGGACGGGTGTTCGTCCACTTCCGGCCGAAGTGACCCCGTAGCATCGGTCACGGAGGTCCGACGATGACGGTAAGGGCGCTCGGGAGCGGTGAGGGAGAGAGGCGGTACAGCGCGCGGGGGAGCGTGATGTTCTTCAAGGCGCTGGCCGAACAGGACGGCGGCGATTTCTCGCTGATGGAGCGGACCCTGCCACCCGGCGGCCGGCGACCCCCACCGCATCGTCATACCAACTGCTCGGAGGCCTACTTCGTGCTCGAGGGACTCGTCTCGATCACCGTGGAGGACGAGGACCTCACGGTTGGGCCCGAGGGCTTCGTGTTGATACCGCGCGGTACTGCGCACACCTTCGGCAATGCCGGGGAAGATCCGGCTCGGCTCCTGGTACTCCACGCCCCGGCCATGGACGCGTACTTCGCCGACCTCCATGCGCTGTGGAACCGCGACCAGCCGCCCACGCCCGATGAGGAACGGGCGCTGATGAGCCGCTTTGGCATGGAAACCGCGTAGCTGCGCGGAACTGACGACGACCGACAGGAGACCAGCTCGCCATGATCCGACCGCAGCCGCTGCGCGCACCGCTCCAGTTGAACCGCCGCACCTTCATCGCAGCCACCCTGGCCGCCGCGGGAGGGGGACTGCTGGGCGCCCTGGGCGCCGGCGGTGGCGGGGGGGCCGGCGCGGCCACCATCGATGCGGCGGCGAAGGTGAGGGCGGCCGGCTCCGACCTCGGTGCGATCGACCACGTCATCTTCTTCATGCAGGAGAACCGCTCCTTCGACCACTACTACGGCTCCTACAAGGGTGTGCGGGGATTCGACGATCACGCCAAGGGATCCTTGGGCGCGTTCGCCCAGGCCTGGCCGGGAGGCGCGGCGGAGCACCTGCTCCCGTTCCACCTGCAGGCGGACTCGGGCATCGGCGAGTGCACGCACGATCTCAACCACACGTGGCCCGCCGAGCACATGAGCCGCGGCGCGGGGAACAACGCCGACTTCGTGCGCACCCACACGCTCGCCGAGTTCGAGGGCCCCACGGAGGGGGTCTTGACCATGGGCTACTACACCAGAGCCGACCTTCCCTTCTACTACGCGCTCGCCGACGCGTTCACCATCTGCGACAACTACCACTGCTCGGTCATGGGGCCGACGCACCCCAACCGGCTCATGGCGCTGTCGGGGACGATCGATCCCGGTGGGAAGTCCGGCGGGCCGGTGATCATCACCAACGAGGACCCAGAGGCCATCTGGAGCGTCGACTGGGCGACCATGCCCGAGGTGCTCGAGGACGCCGGAGTCAGCTGGAAGGTCTACAACCCAGAGGGCGCCCTGTACACGCCGTCGTTCTTCGAGCAGCACGGCCTGCTGGCCGGCGATGCCATCCTTCCCTATTTCAGCCAGTACAAAGACCCGACGTCGGCTCTGTACCAGAAGGCGTTCCTCCCCCAGTACCCCAGCGACTTCGTCGCCGACGTGGCCGCCGGCACGTTGCCGTCGGTCAGCTGGATCCTCCCGCCCGCCGGCTACGACGAGCACCCACCGGCGCCGCCCGCACTCGGCGAGTGGTTCACCAGCCAGATGCTCACGACGTTGGTCTCCAATCCCGACGTGTGGTCCAAGACCGTGCTCTTCCACATGTACGACGAGAACGACGGCTTCTTCGACCATGTGCCACCACCGACGGCCCCTGCGGGCACCCCCGACGAGTACCTGACCGTCTCCCCTCTCCCCTCGGACGCCGGTGGTCTCCGCGGCCCGATCGGCCTGGGCTTCCGGGTCCCGATGCTGGTCATCTCGCCGTTCAGCCGGGGCGGCTACGTGGCCTCGGACGTCTTCGACCACACGTCACAGCTCCGGTTCTTAGAGGAGCGCTTCGGTGTGCGGGCTCCGAACATCTCGGCGTGGCGGCGCAAGACGGCGGGCGACCTGACCGCGACGCTGCACATGGGGCATGCGGACGCGTCGCGCCCTGCACTGCCCTCCACCTCGAACGACCTCCCGGCCGACGTCATGGCGCAGGGGTGCACCGCGCTCGACATCTTGGAGATTGCCGAAGACCAACCGGCTTATCCCGTCCCGGCCCGTCAGGTCATGCCGCGCCAGGAGGCCGGGAAGGTGCGGCGGGTCTCACGCGGCTCAGGTCTAACGCGGCCGCCGGCGGAGTGACGGGTCGGCAATGGCGGCCGGCACCCACCCGACGTCGGTGACGTTGAGATCCGTGCCCGGCGGCACGATCTCGTCGATGCGATCAAGCACGTCCTTTTCGAGGCGCAGTTCGAGCGCGGGCAGCTGCGATTCGAGGTGCTCCATGGTGCGCGGGCCGATGATGGGGGAGGTGACCGCCGGGTGTTCGAGGACGAAGCCGAGGGCGAGTTGGATCAGGGTCAGCCCCGCCCCCTCTGCCACCCCGTTCAACGCGGTCACGGCGTCGAGCTTGCGCTGATTGCCCGGCACCGCCATGTCGTAGGGCCCCGGCACCATGACCGAGCGCCTACTGGTGTTCTCCTTGCCGGCACCGAACGCTCCGGAAAGCCATCCGCCGGCGAGGGGGCTCCACGGCAGCACCCCCATCTCGTACTTCTGGCACGTGGGCAGCACGTCCCGCTCGATCCCGCGTACCAGCATTGAGTACGGGGGCTGTTCGGTGACGAAGCGCTCCCGGACGCGCTGCTGGGCTACCCACTGCGCCTCGACGATCTCATGGGCCGGGAAGGTCGAGCTGCCGAAGTAGCGGATCTTCCCCACCCGCACCAGGTCGGTCAGCGCCCCCAGCGTCTCGTCGATGTCGGTGTCGGGTGAGGGTCGGTGGATCTGGTAGAGATCGATGTAGTCGGTGCCCAACCGGCGCAGGCTGTTGTCGCACCCGGCCATGATCCAGCGGCGTGAGTTGCCCTGCGCGTTGGGGTCCTTGCCCATGACGCCGTGGACCTTGGTGGCCAGGACGACTTTATCCCGTCGCTTCTGGGCCAGGGCCTTGCCGACGATCTCCTCGGACTCGCCGAAGGAGTAGACGTCGGCGGTGTCGATGAAATTGATCCCCGCATCGAGGGCGCGGTGGATGATGCGGATCGACTCGTCGTGATCAGGCGTTCCCCACGCCCCGAACATCATGGCGCCCAGGCACAGCGGGCTGACCTTGACACCAGTACGACCAAGAGTGCGATAGTCCATGCGGGCGATGGTAGCCACTGCCCCGGCCACGAAGCAGCGCGCCCGGCTCAGGCGGTGAACCGGACCGAGGCATCGGCGGCGGCCCGCAACAGCGCCGGCTCGTGCGTGCGGGCATGGCAGCGCAACGCCGCTTCGGTGAGCTTCAGGGCGTGCGCATCGCCTGACCGCAGAGCCTGGGCGATCAACGCGTCGGGTGGCGGAGGATCAGCACCCTCGGCCTCGGGAGCACTGCGATCGACGTCAAAGGCCACGTGGATGGCGGCCACGGCCTGCCACGCGTAGGCCAGCACTGCAGTGTGGTCCTCCTCGCCCAGCCAGGGAAGCACGAGCTCGAGTGCCAGGGGCGCGGTCACGGCGTGAATCAGCGCAACTTCGTGCCCGCCCCCAGCATTGCGCAGATAGGCCCGCGCCCCACCCACGGCCAGCGCATCCAGGAGGGCCGTGGCGTCGCCCTCGTGCCCGAGCGATGCCACCGCCTGTTCGAACTCCTCGGAGATGTCGGCCATGTGCGCCAGCACGGCGCTGATGAGGAACTCCTCGGGGGTCTCCTCGGGCAGGTAGGGCAGGTCCGCCAGGGCCTCGGGCACGCTCTGATGACCGATCAAGAGCGGCGGTCCGGGGAGTTCCTGATACCGGCAGGCCCAGTAGGCCAGCCCCGTGGCCACCTCCAGACGGCGCGGCGGCGTGTCGGCCACCCCCAGCGCCCGCAGCCCATGGGCGGTGCGGATCAGGCCATGGGTCGCCGCCCCGACCGTGCCGGGTGCCAGGCGCGGCAGCCACTCCCCTACGACCGCCGCCACCGGGCGATCGGCCATTTCGGTCTCGAAGAGGGCCAGCCATTCGGGGAACCGCTCCGGCACCCCGAGGGCGACGGGCCAGGCGTCTTCGCCCAGCGGTTTGTCGGCGGGGGGCGGTGCGGGATCCAAATTCTCCCGGTAGGCCGCCACCCAGTCCCCTATGGCGTCGGCCCGGCCGAACCGCTCGAGTACCTCCGCGGCCATGGGCCCGTGGTTCGACAACCCGAACCGTCCGAACTCCGGGGCCGTGGCGGCGAAGACGCTCAGGGCACGGTCGAGCTGGTCGGTAGTCATCGACCCAGTATGTCCGCCGTGGCCACGAACCGCCCCCCGGGTTCGGCCCACTACGCTCTCGCTCTCGCCGACTCGGGCGGGCGGACCGGTGGGACCGGAGAGCGGAGGCTGAGTGGAAAAGGTCCGATTGGGCGTCCTGGGTGCCGGCAACATCGCGGCCATGAACGTCAAGGGGTACCTATTGGACCCGCGATGTGAGGTCGCCGCAGTGTGCGACACCGACGAGGCGGTCGGGCGACAGGCCGCGGCGGATTGGGGGGCGACCTTCTTCGCCAGTCTCGACCAGATGCTGGACGACCCTTCGCTCGACGCCATTGAGATCCTCACGCCGACCCACCTCCACCATGACCACGTCCTCGCCGCGCTGGCCGCGGGGAAGCACGTGTCGGTGCAGAAACCCGCCGCCAACACCGTTGAGGACGCCCTCGCCATGGGCGCCGCCGCCGACCGGGCCGGCCGGACGCTCCGCATCAGCGAGTGCTTCATCCATTACCCGCCCCTCGAATTGGCCAAGAAACTCGTGCGCGACGGCGCCATCGGCCGGCCGACGGGTCTGCGCATCCGCACGTTGGTCGGGCAGACGAACTCGGCCTTCCAGGCCAACTTGCGTCCGGAGGGGTACGGCTGGCGGCTCGATACGCGCAGCCCCGGCGGCCATCTCTTCGACGACATGGTGCACAAGTACGCCATGGCCCTGTGGCTGCTCGACCTCGACATCACGTCCGTCCAGGCCGTCGTCCGGCGGCGTGACCTCTTCATGGAACCGTGCGCCGTGATTTTCGAGTACGAGGATCCGATGGTGCTCGGGACCATGGAGGTCCAGTACGCACCGAAGCTCTTCATGCGATCGAGCTACTACGGAGCCGACGAGTTCTTCGAGATCACAGGCGACGAAGGGCAGATCTGGGTCACCCGCGCCACCGGTGAGATGCTCGACCTCCCCCCGGTGATGCTGTTCACCGGCAACGAGCACGCGCGCCAGACCACCGAGTTCCGCGACGTCGACGCCGACTGGGGCGCCGGCTTCGTCCGCTCCTCACAGCACTTCGTGGACTCGCTCGTCAACGGCACCCCGGCGGACATGTCGGCCGAATCCGCCGCCAAGGTCCTCCAGCTCTGCTTTGCGGTCTATTTGGCTTCCGAGATCGGCGGCCCCGTCGACCCCCGCACCATCACGGGGTCGGTCACGCCCACCGGGTGGGCGGACTGGTAGCTCAGCGGCGATCGAAGAAGTCGATGAGGTGGCGCGCCACCTCATCGGCGTGCGTCACGATGCCGATGTGCCCGGCGCCGGCGATCTCGCGGTACTCACACCCGGGAATGGTCGAGGCCGCTTGGCGGGCCTTCTCGGGGGGCGAGTCCACGTCGTGCTCGAAGGCGAGGACGAGGCACGGCACGGAGATCGCGGGCCATCGGGTCGTGCGGGCGGGATCGGTGGACCAGGCCAGGGCTGCTTCGTACTGCCCGAGACGGCCCGGGTTCGGCCATACCGGGAGATCGGCGATGAAGGTGAGCCACGTGCTGACCACCTCGTCGTTCTGGATGTCGGCGATCGGCAGGTAGCGGAGCGTCTGCGTGGCATAGAACAACGGGGGCAGATCGACATTGCTGCGGGCCAGGTCCCTCTCGACCGTGGTGATGGCGACCTCCCATGCCGTGGGCTTGTTCGCGCTGCCCATCAACGCGGCGGACCGGACTCGGTCCGGGTGGTCGAGGACCAGGGTCTCGGCGATCCAACCCCCGAGGGAATGGCCGGCCACCCGCACGGGGTCACGCCAACCCAGGTGGTCGAGTACGGACAGGGCGTCGATCGTCATCCCCTCCACGCTGTAGGGGGGTGCGGGCGACGAGGACGGGGCCAGACCGCGGTTGTCGAAGGTCGCCACCTGATAGCCGGCCGCCACCAGCGCGGGCACCAGGCTGAGATGCCAGGCCACGGCCGGCTGGCCACACCCGGCGATGAGGAGCACCGGGTCGCCCTCGCCCCTGACCTCGTAGTCCAGAGTCACGCCGCCCGCCCGCACCTCAGGAATGGAGCACCTCCTCGAGCAGGGCCGGGGCCACGTTACGCCCGGTGAGCAGGACGACGGTCTCGCGGCCCTGTCCGTCGGGGGCGACCAGGCCGGCCCGCGCCGCCGCCACGCCGACCGCGCCCGCCCCCTCGAGAACCAGGCCCATCTTGTGGGCGGCGTACACCATCGCAGACCGTATGTCGGCTTCGCTCACGGTGAGGATCTCGACCTTGTTGTGCAGGAGGATGTCGACGGTGATCGCCCCCGCCTCCAAGTTCCCCGCCAGCCCGTCCGCCAGCGTCGGCTCGACAGTGATGGGGACGATGGTGCCCGCAGAGATCGCCGCGCTCATTGAGGGCGAGGCCTCCGACTCGACCCCGACCACCCGGACGTCCGTCCCGGCGAGGACGAGGCTGATGCCGGCCACGAGCCCGCCGCCGCCCACCGGCACGACCACGGTCCCCAGGTCCGGCACCTGCTCGAGCAGCTCCCGGGCCAGCGTGCCCTGACCGGCGATGACATCCGGATCGTTGTAGGGCGAGACGTAACGGCCACCGTCGGCGGCCGCCAGGTCGAGGGCGTGCGCCTCCGCCTCGCTGTACCCCTCGCCGTGGAGAACCAGCCGCACATCGAACTGCTGGAGTGCGGACACCTTGGCGGCGGAGGCCAGGCGGGGCACGATCACGGTGACCCGGGCGCCGAGCTGGGCGGCGGCGTAGGCCAGACCCAGCCCGTGGTTGCCGGCCGACGCCGCCACCACCTCGCGACCGGGCGTGGACTCCAGCGTCGCCGCCACGGCCGCCAGGCCGCCGCGCACCTTGAACGAACCGGTGGGCTGGAACGTCTCGACCTTGAGGGAGATGTTCCGGCCAAGCTGGGGGGCCGCCACCACGGGGGTCACCGCCAGGTGTCGCCGCACCACCTCCCACGCGTGGTCGTGGTGCGATTTCTCGGGATAGGCGACCGGGCGCATCGGCTCCAGTCTGTCCGACACCCACCTGCCATGCTGGGCGGCATGACCGTTTCCACCGCCACGTCGTTCGGGCCGGCGCGGGTGCTCGTCCATCCCGACGTGGCCGAGATGGCGCGTGCCGCGGCCGACCAGGCCGCCACTGTCCTGCGCGCCGCCGTGGCGGCCCACGGGGTGGCCCATGCGATGTTCGCCACGGGGAACTCGCAACTGGCCTTCGTCGACGCACTCGTGACGCGCACCCCCGACGTGCCCTGGAGTGACGTCGTGGTGTTCCACATGGACGAGTACGTGGGGATCGGGCCCGACCATCCGGCCGGCTTCCAACGCTGGATCCGAGAGCACATCGTCGCACCCGCGGCGCCGCGCGCCGCCCACTACGTGGAGGGGCTCGGCGACCCGGCGGCGGCGTCCGCCCACTACGCCGAGCTCCTGGCCCACCACCCGCTCGACCTCTGTTGTCTGGGCATCGGCGAGAACGGGCACCTGGCCTTCAACGATCCGGGCGTAGCCGACTTCGACGACCCCCTCGACGTCAAAGTGGTCGAGCTGGAGACGGCCTGCCGGCAGCAACAGGTCAACGAAGGCCATTTTCCCGATGTCGCGTCGGTCCCGTCCCTCGCCATCACCGTCACCATCCCGGCTCTTTTGCGCGCGGCGCACGTCATGGCGATCGTGCCCGAGGCGCGCAAAGCCGAACCGGTGCGGGCGGCACTGACCGGGCCCGTCTCGACACGCTGCCCGGCGTCGTTGCTGCGGACGATGCCCCACGTCACCATCCACCTCGACGAGGAGTCGGCCCGGCTCCTGCCCGGCTGAGGCGCCCGGCTGAGGCGCCGACTGGCGGCCGGTTGCCGACTTGTGTCAGATGGTCCCGTGCCTCTCGCCATAGCCCACCGCGGTGACCCCGTGGCCGAGCGCGAGAACACCCTGCCGGCTTTCACTGCGGCCGTGCGGAAGGGCGCCGACATGGTCGAGCTCGACCTACGCCGCACCCGCGACGGGGAGATCGTGGTGCTCCACGATGCGACGCTGACGCGCCTGTGGGGCGACGGGCGCAAGGTGGCCGATCTCGAGCTGGCCGCGGTGCGCGAGATCGGACGGGGGCAGACGCGCATCCCAACCTTGCGCGAGGTGCTGGACCACGTTCAGGTCCCCCTCATGGTGGACCTGAATGCCGAGACCGTGGAGGGCGCACTCCATGAGGTCCGGCGCGCCGGCGCCCTGGTGAGAGCGCTCTTCGTGACCGGCGACGTCGCCGCCCTGCGGCATCTGCGCGACCTCGCACCGGACGCCAGGATCGGCCTCACCTGGGTGGAGCAGGAGCCGCCGCCCCCGACCCTTCTGCAGGAGCTCGGGGCCGAATACTGGAACCCGATGTTCACGCTCGTCACCCCTGACCGCGTCGCCGAGGTGCACGCCCTGGGGCTCAAGGTCTCCACCTGGACCGTCGACAAGCCCCGCCACATGGCGCGCGTCGTCGCGGCCGGCGTCGACGCCATCGTCAGCAACCGGATCCGCCGGCTGCGCCGGCACCTCGCCTGACCTTTTTCCCGCGCCCGAGGCACCGGCTACTCGACTTCGGGCTACTCGACCTCCGCCTTGACCCGCTCCAGCGTCGTGCGCATGTCGTTGCGGTTGGTGCGACCCCGGGCCCAACCGAGGACCGCCCAGTAGAAACGGAGGAGTGGGGTGGGAGCGAGCTTGAACGACTCCGTCACATCGGTACCGTCACCACTGGGCTCGAGGCGGTAGCCCCAGGTGCTCAGGGGCTTGTCGCCCGGCCCGACCCCGAAGGAGAACACTTGGCCGGGCACGCACTCGAGGACCGTGCAGGTGGTCCAGTAGATGGGCCCGATGCCGTTTCGCTTGACATGGCCCCTGAACTTGGCCCCGACCGCGGGGCCGGTGGCGCCTTCGAGCCATTCGGCCTCGAAGGTCTCCGGGCTGTACCGCCCGATTTTGGTGACGTCGCTCACCAGATCCCATATGCGTTCGGGCGGTGCGGCGATGTGGACGGTCACGGATTCGTGCATGGCCCAACCCTACGGCTGATTCCGCCCGCCGACCGGGCTCATCCGGCCGGGCTCATCCGGCCGGACTCATTCAGGGATCTGCGTGGAGAGGCAGAACGGGTGGCCGGCGGGATCGGTCAGGACGATGTACCGATCAGGCGCAGGTTGGTCGGCGGCCCGGACCGCGCCGAGTCGCAGTGCCTCGGTCTCGGCCTGGCCGAGGTCGTCGACGGCGAGATCGAGGTGCATCTGCTTGGGGCGCGTGCCGTCCGGCCAGGTCGGCGCCTGATGATCGGGGACGCGCACCGCCGTCACCCACACGCGATCGGTCTTGACCGCCACGAACTCCTCGCTCGAGAAGGCCACTTCGCCGCCGAGCAGTTGAGCCCAGAACGTCCCCAGGGCTACCGGGTCGCTGCAGTCCAGCGCGACGGAACCCACCCGTATGTTCGCCATGCAGGGAGGGTAGCGGGAGGGGACGACCCCCTTCAACGCGGTCGAGACGACCGCTACCTGAGCGGGGGCGCATGGCGGAGCCAACGGTTGAGGAAGGGGATCGCCGCCACCCCGTGCCATTGGTGGCCGCCGTCGAACACGTCGTGCTCCAGCCTGTCCCCTGCGTGGTCGTACTCGTAGACGAGGCGGGTGCGTCGCACCGACTCGAGGGCGGCGGGCAGTGGGAAGAGCGGGTCTTCTGTTCCGGTCTCGATGAGAAGGGGGCGGGGAGCGACCAGGGCGCCGAGGTCCTCGTGCTCCAGACGGCCGAGCATGCCCCAGGCCACCTGGGAGCCGCACATGTTCCACGGCATCTTGTGGCTTTCCGCCCACGAGGAGAAGTACCCGCTGACCACCGCCGCGGCCACGCGGCTGTCGCTGGCCGCCGTGAACAACGTGACCGTCCCCCCGTAGGAGATCCCGACCATGCCCATCCGTTCCGCGTCCACCAACGGGTGCCGGCTCAGGAAATCCAAGCCGCGGGAGAGGTCCCAGACGTTCTGCCCCAGGGGATTCCACCCCGCCATGACGGCGTGGACGAGGTTCGTGTCGCAGGCGTAGTGGTCGTCGGGGTTCCAGTCCTGCCGTTCGCCGAAGCAGCGCAGGTCGGGGGCCAGCACGACGTACCCCTCCCGGACGAGCTGGAGCGCGTAGTCGCTGTTCGGCGCGTCGGTGTGCTCGAGCCCGACCGCCTGGGACTTGCCCGGCCCGTGCCCGTGGCAGGCCAGCACCGCCGCCCCCTCCGAGACCAGCCCGTCGGGGATCAACAGGTACGAGGGCACCGACATCGTGTCCTCGGTGTCGAAGACGATCTTGTCCCGTCGATAGCCGTCGCACTCGACGGACTCCAGTGTCTCGACATTGAGGGGGACAGGGGTGGGCGTGGGGCCCAGCAGCTCGCGCAGGCGCTCCCGCCGGCCGTCGAGCCACCGGGGCAACGCCGCCAGATCTCCTTCGGGCAGGGGATCCTCGTGCCTCGTGGCGTTCAACCGTGTCATCCACTGATACCACGGCGAGTAGTTGCGTTGCCGGGGAGGAAACACGAAACCCTGGCCCTCACTACTCATGCGCGGTCCTTTCGTCGGCGTGCCCGTCGTCACTGGCCAATGTAGGGCCCTGCGGGTGGCCGGGATTGAGGAGGCCCGGGATCTCGGGCACAATTCCCCCCCGTGACCCTCGCCACTGGCCTCAAGGTGTACCCGCTCTCGCCCACCATCGGGGCCGAGATCGGCGCCATCGACCTATCGGTGCCGTTGGCGCCCGAGGTGGTGGCTGCCGTCCGCCAGGCGCTGAACACCCACCACGTGATCTTCTTCCGCGACCAGTCCCTCACGCCGGAACAGCAGGCCGACTTCGGCCGCCAGTTCGGGGAGGTGACCGAAGCCCACCCCGTGCTCCCCTCCATCGCGGAGAGCCCCGAGGTACTCGCCATCGATGGCAAGGTGGACCGTGCCAGCTGGTGGCACACCGACGTGACCTTTCTCGAGACGCCCCCCATGGGCTCGATCCTCTACATGCTGGAGGCGCCCGAGGTCGGGGGCGACACCATGTGGGCCAGCATGCAGGACGCCTACGACGGGCTGGCCCCCGTCGTGCGCACCATGTGCGACGGCCTCATCGCCATCCATCACGATCCGTGGTTCGCCGCCGACGTCGATGCCCGCGGCGGCTACGAGTGGGACGGGACCTGGCGGGAGAAACTGTTTCCGGCCCTGCACCCGGTCGTGCGCACCCATCCCGAGACCGGCCGCAACAGGCTGTTCGTCAACGGGCAGTTCACCCAGTCGCTCCTCGGGCCCTCGAAGAACGAGAGCAACTCCATTCTCGAGATGCTCTACCGGCACTGCGTGCAGCCCGAATTCACCTGCCGGTTCCGTTGGAAGGCCGGTTCGGTCGCCTTCTGGGACAACCGGGCGACCCAGCATTACGCGCTGGACGACTACGGGAGCGCGCCCCGGTACGCGCACCGGATCACCTTGCGCGGCGACCGACCATACGGCCCCGCCGTTCCCGCCCGCCCGGCTGACTGAGCAGACCCGGGGATGTCGCCCGGCTTGCCGGCGATTCTGGGCTTCGCCGCGGGCGCGTTCGTGGGAACCAATGTCGACAATGGCGCGGTGACGGTAGCCATGGTGGCCGCGGCACCAGCCGAGCGGTCCACGCGGATCGCCCTCGGGCAGGTGATCGGGTTTGTCGTGCTCGTCGTGGCCGCCATCGGAATGGCCGCGCTGCTCTTCGATATCCCGACCCGGATCATCGGGCTGCTCGGGTTGGTTCCCCTCACCCTGGGCTTGCGCGGCCTGCTCGGGCTCCGTCACGCCGAGGGACGTTCCCGCGTGGCCCGCCGGGCGATCGGCAGCGGGGTCTTCGCCGCCGCCGTGATCACCATCGGGGCCGGAGGGGACAACCTCGCCGCCTACATCCCGCTCTTCCGCGTTGCCGGTTCCGCCGGGACCGCCGAATCGTTGCTCGTCTTCGCTCTCGGAGAGGTCCTCCTGACACTTTTCGTCCTGCGCGCCGGGCGGCATCCCCGCGTGCGAGACGCCGTCACCGCGATCGGGGTCTTCGCCGCCCCCCTCCTCTATTGCGCCATCGGCATCCTCGTGCTCGTCGAAGCGGGCACGTTCTCATTCCTCTGGTAGAGGCTAACCGGAGGGCAGCGGCTGCGACTTCTGCACCACGACCCAACACGTTCCTTGCGGTTTGTGGTTCGTCTTCAGGATGCACTGCGAGGACGGGGGCACGTTGTTGTGGATCTTCACCACGGTGTAGGTGGTCGGGCCGTACCTCTTGTCCGGCCCGAAACTCCAGACGGGCGAGAGGCCGCCGGGGAAGTCGGTGATCTTCGACAGGGCGGTGACGAAGGTGCGCCGGTCGAGGTGGGTGCCGGCCTCCGTGGCGGCCTGCGCGAACAGGCGGATGGAGGTGCACCAGGCCTGGATGGGCCCCTGCTCCTCAATGAAATGGCTCGTCGTCCCGGTGATGGGCTTGGGGTGCGCCTTGTGCCATGTGGTGTAGCACGAGCGCACGCCGGGGTCATAGCCTCCCTGGCTCTCCGGCCGGTTGTCATCGAAACCCCCGAGCGTCTCGGTGGTCACCCCCTCCTGGCCGTCGAGGGCCTGCTCGTACGGTTGGGGGATGAGGCCGAGCGCCACCTCGATGCTCGACTGGTAGTCGCTCAGGAGGAGTTGGGGGAAGTACTTCTGCGCGTTCTCGGCCCCGACGTAGGGGAAGAACGCGTTCTCGGGCAGGAGGGGGATCACCGATTGGATGCCGGCCGACTTGAGTCGCTCCACGGCCAGCTGGGCGTCGGAGTCCGTGCTGGCCGTCTCGTTGAGGTCGGCCGAGATCGTGTACACCTGCGGTGTGATGCCCACCTTCTTGAGGTCCGGCAGGAGGTACGAGTGCAACGCGAGCTGGTCGGCCGCCTGGTCCGACACCACCACCCCCACCTTCTTGCCGTGGCCGAGCCGGCCGGAGCTCACACCCCATTGCACGGTGGCCTGCAGGACGGGGACTTGGTCGGCCCCCGTCCACCACAGGTAGGGCGAGCCCAGGTCGGTCCAGTTGGTGACGGTCGTCCAGGCGCCGAGCATCGGCGTGTCCCCTTCCTGGGTGATGCAAAGCTCGTTGTCGCCCGTCCAGGTCCCGATCCCGTCGACCACCGCGAAGGCGGCCGGGGAGCCCTGGGTCCACTGCTTGCACAACGAGCGCATCTCGGTCTCGTTGCTCGGGTTGAAGCTCACGATGATCGGGTTGATCTTCCGCCCGCGTATGCCGCCGCTCGCATTGATCTGGTTCACGTAGAGCCGGATGGCGTAGGACTGCTCGTTGTACTCCTTGTCCTCGGCGAACCCGAGCTGCCCGGCCTGGCTGTTGATGGCCACCACGGGGAAGACCACGTTGATGGCGTGCGCCGTGACCCCGCGTGCACTGGTGCTGGCCTGGCTCACCGGCGTCGGCGTCGATGAAGCCGTGACCCGCACGACCGCCGCCCCGGCCGATTCGGGCGAGCCCGGTGTACCCGAGGGGGCGAGGACCAGCCACAGGATCAGGCCGACGACAACGGCGATCACGATGAGCACCGTGCGCACCTGCATGGCCGGGGGTCGGCGGCGCAGGCGCCGCCAACTGCGGCCGATCGGCCGCAATGGATTGAACGACTTCGCCGATCCTGTTGCCATAGAGAAGTTCATGGTCTCTCCCCCTCACTCTCCATCATCTCGCGCCTCCACTCCCTGACGGTGTGCGGCCGGGCCCGAGGCCAATAGGGCCTCGTCACTGGCACCGAGATACGCCGCCAGGGCCCGGGGGTCGGCACGCACCGCTGCGGGTGGGCCCGACGCCACGACCCGGCCAAGTTCCATGACGACCACCGTGGTGCACAGCTCGAAGACCAGAGGGACGTCGTGCTCGACCAGGACGATCGTCGTGTCCGCCAGTTCGTGCAGCCGGCGCAGGAGCGGGATGAAGGCCTCGGCCTCACGCTGGGCGATGCCCGCCGTGGGCTCGTCGAGCAGCAGCAGGCGCGGCTCTGCCAGCATGATGGAGGCCAGGTCGACGACGCGGCGCGTGCCGGTGGAGAGCTCCGCCGTGCGGTGGTGACGGAACCGCTCGAGCCCGAAGGCAGCGACCACCCGGTCGACTGCGCTGCGCTTGCGCTTCTCGGACCGGCGCGCCCACGGCAGCTGCAGGGTGGTGGACAGGACCGCCACCTCCTGCTTGACGTCCTCGCAGAGCAACAAGACGTCGAGCACGGTCAGCTCGGGGTAAAGCCGGCAGTCCTGGAACGAGCGGACAATCCCGATCCGCTGCCGCTCCTCGGGCAGGTACTCGGCCAGATCGTGCCCGTCGAGTCGTACCGTGCCGCGCTGGGGCACCACCAGGCCCGACACCATGTCGAGCGTCGTCGTCTTGCCCGACCCGTTGGCGCCGATCAACCCGACGATGGCGCCGGGCTCGGCGTCGAAGCTCACGTCGTCGACCGCGTGCACGCCTCCGAACGTCACCCCCAGGTGTTCGACGACGAGCCGGGCCGGGCCCCGCGGGCTCACGAGTCGACCACCTCGGGCAGCATTGCCGCCGGCTCGCGGCCCGGCGTCACGCCGTCATGACCGGAAATCGGCCAGCCGGGGTGCCGGGCCGCCCGACGATCCTGGGCGGTGTGCAGCCCCAGGGTCACCACATCGCCCAGGCGGTGCAGGAGCTCGCCCAGACCTCCGGGGAGGTAGAGGATGAAGGCGATCAACCCGAGACCGCTGGTGAGGAACTGGATGGTGGCGTTGGCCCCGAAGAGCGCCGGCAGGCCCTCGAGGTAGAGCGCACCGAGCACGGCGCCCGGGATAGATCCCAGTCCGCCGATCACCACCATCGAGATGATGATGAACGAGATCGTGGGGTCGAACGTCTCCGTACTGAAGCGCTGGGTGGAGAACGCGAGGCAGGCACCGGCATAGCCGGCCATGAAGCCCGAGAGGGCGAAGGCCAGCAGCTTGGTGCGCAGCACCGGGATGCCCATGGCGGCGGCGCCAAGTTCGTTGTCCCGCACGGCGACCAGCCGGCGAGCCACTCCCTTGTCGCGCCAGACCCGGACGGCGAGGATGGACAGGATGAGGACCGCCAAGGAGAACCAGGCGAACGAACGCTGCGACTCGAGGCTGAGCCCGAACAGCGTCGGGCGGCCGATCAGCGTAGAGGCCGGGTTCGGCAACCCGGTGCACAACGTCTTGTTGATCCCGGGCACGGTCCAGCACGGCGTGGCCAGGACGGCCTCCTGCATGAAGATGGCGAAGCCCAACGTGGTCACGGCCAGGAAGAGGCCGGGCATGCGCAAGGCGGGAAGGCCCACGATCACGGCTACCACCGTGGTGACGGCACCGGCGAAGAGCAGCAGCAGGGGAAGCGGGACCGAGCTCCCGAGATGGGCCGCCACGAGGGCCCCCACCGCCACCAGCCCGAACTGGCCCAGGGACACCTGTCCCGCCCAGCCGGTCAGGACGGTGAGGGACAGGGCGATCACCGCATAGAGGCAGATCTGGCCGAAGAGGTAGTTGTTGCCGACGTTCAGCACGAGCGGAAGGGCGACGGCGGCCAAAGCGGCCAGCCAGGTGCCCGTCAACGAGACTCGACGGCGCAACGCGTCGACGGTGACCCGGGCCGTGGAGGCGCCGTACTGCCAGGTGGACCGCTCGCCCGAACGGCTGCCCTTGCGGAGCGCACGCACCCGGACGACCAGGACGACGAGCAGCACGATGAACAAGAGGAGTTCCTGGTTCGCGGTAGAGCTGATGTTCCATTGCAAGAGCTCGAACAGCACGCCCACCCCGATGCCGGCCACGAAGGCCACGGTCAGGTTGACCATGGCGCCGACCAGGGCCGCCGTCAGAGCGAAGAGGAGGAGGTCCGGGCTGAGGACCTCGGTCAACGCGCTCGTCTGCCCGGGTGCGTTGAGGATGACGGTGAAGGCCGAGAGCGCACCGGCCACCGTCCAGGTGAGGGTCGAGGTCCGGCGGATCCACACCCCGGAGAGGCGGGCCGAGTCGGCGTTCTCCGACATGGCGCGCATGTTGAGTCCCCAACTGGTGGAGCGCACCGCAACGGCCAGGACGACGGCGACGATCGGGGCCACAATGAGCGTCAGCACCTCGGCCGGCGTGAAGATGGTGGATCCCAGGGTGAAGGAGATGTCGAAGGGGACCGGCACCGGCTTGTAGAGGTGCTTCGGCCTGATGAACGGCAGTGCAGTCAGAACGAGGAGAACCTGGCTCAAGCCGATGGTGGCCACCATCACGAGAACCCGGGGCCGGCTGAAGAGACGGCGGAGGACGAGTTCTGACAACCCCCCGACCGCGGCCGCCAGGGCGAT
>Ga0182030_10001298_pt1 | contig 51043 bp, 32 predicted proteins | sample 812S3MmetaG_FD_121299 | JGI IMG/M metagenome (GOLD analysis project Ga0182030, IMG submission 121299) | Permafrost microbial communities from Stordalen Mire, Sweden - 812S3M metaG (Illumina Assembly) | ecosystem: Environmental > Terrestrial > Soil > Wetlands > Permafrost | place: Sweden... | reverse complement strand
AGCGCCCGAGGTGGTGTCGATATAAGAGAAGTAGATGTCGCTGGAACCGGCGGCCAGGACAATGCTGGTTATCGGCTGCCAAGCGGGCTGCGTGGCGGCCGAGAAGGTCCCGGTGGCCGACGTGGTGGCCAGGCGCAGCGCGAGGTCGGCCGGCTCGATGGCCGGGTTGCCGTATCCGTCGCGAAGTTGGACGCGCATCTCGGTCGACGCCACGCCGGCGTTGGCCGTTTGCGCTCGGGTCAGGAAGCTCAACGTGGTCGCAGGGCCCGCGACGACGTCGACGGGTTGCGTACCTGCCGCGATGCCTTCGCTCGCGGCGCTCAGGGTGAACGTGCCGCTGGCCGTCGACGAGTAGTAGACGGTGACCGCGCTGGCTCCCAGCGGGATGGGCACCGACGTCACCGCAGGCGCCGACGGGTCATTGGTCGAGCGGAACGAACCGGCGGCACTGGAAGAGGACAGCGTCACGACCAAGGGCGATCCCAGCACCGCTGGTTGGCCGCTGGCCTGGTCGGCCTCGACGACCACCGGAGCGGACAGCACACCGGCCACGACGAGGGGAGGAGGCGACGTGATGTTGAGCTGCGTGGCCGGCAGGCTGGACACCACGACACTCGTCGTGGCGTTGCCGATCCCTGTGTCGGGCACATCGAGGGGGTTGTGGTCGCTGGCGGTGATCGTCTTGGTGCCCGGCACCACGTCGTTGTAAAAGAAGTACGCGGTGCTGGTCCCCGCAGGCAGGTCCACGCTGGAAGCCGACCAGGGCCCCGACGAACTGGCCGCGAACTGGGAAGACGCCGCCCCGTAGAGATAGATCGTCTGGTCGACCGCCGACGTGGCCGCGTTCCCGTACTGATCGACGGCCTCCACTGCGAGAGCGGCCGACGGTGTCCCGGCCGCGATGACCGCCGCCGGCGAGGCAAACGTGTAGCGCAGCACGGCCGCCGACCCGATGGTCATCGTCGCGCTGCCCGCTGTCCAAGCGTCGGCTGCCGGCGCTGCGCCAGTCAGCACGTCAACACCCGAGACGGTGTCGCGGTAAAACAGCGACACCTGGGAGGCGTACGCCGGAATGGTCACTTCGGTGATGGGGACCCACGGGTTGGAGCTCGTCGAGTACTGCCCGCTTGCCGCGCCTCCCAACTGGATCTCGGTCGGCGCCGAGACCCCCGCCGGGGACCCGCCGATTGTTTCGGTCTGCACGGACACTGCGGTAGCCACCCCGGCGGTCGTGGCGGCCGGCGCGGTCAACGCCACCTGGCTGATGGTGCCGGCGACGATCGACACCGACTGCGAGGCGCCGGCGAGACCGCCGGCGCTGGCCGTGATCGACGCCACCCCCGTGGTCCCGTCCCGGTAGAACACCGACATCGATGTGACCGGCGGGTCGTAGGTCAAGTTGATGGCCGGCAACCAGTCGCTCACCCCGTCGGCGGAAAAGACCGCGGTGGGACTGCTCGAGACCACGTGCACCGTGATGGGACCCGTCGCCGGCGCCTGGTTGCCGTACTGGTCGAGCAATGCGATGGGGATCGGGACCGACGGCGTGTTGACCACCACGGTCTGGACGCTCGAGGTGAAGCCGACCTTGGCCGTCGGCGCTGCGATGATCACCACGGCCTGGCTGATCTTCGGGAACAGATCGCCGGTGTCGAGTGCGGTGAGCACCGTCGAGCCGGGCACGGTGGCCTCGTAGTCGAACGAGGCGGTCGATGTCCCAGCGGGGATGGACAGCTGAGTGATGGGGGTCCACGGGGCAGCGGCGGGGCTGAAGGTCCCGGACCCGTTTCCTGCGGCCAGGGACACGACGAGTGGCCCGCCCCCGGCTTTGGTGATGCTCCGGGCGTTGCCGTAGGCGTCGTAGCCGGTGATGGTGATCGCCGCCGGCGTCCCCGCGGCCACGGTCTGGGGTGGCGACCCGAAGGCCAGCGAAGCCAAGGGGCCGGGGCTGACGGCGAGGTTTTGGGTGTCGGGTTGGAGGCCGACGCTGGACACGTCGAGGGTCTGTGCTCCCGTCACCGTGTCGAGCAGGTAGACCGAGGTGCTCTGCCCGCCTGCCGGTATGGTCACACCGAACGGCTGCGCCGTCCAGGGCCCGCTAGCGGCCGTGGCGAACGTGACCGACGGCTGCGAACCTCCAAACGTCACGAAGGTGGCGGCCGCCACCGAGGTGGGGTTGCCGAATGCGTCCTCGACTCCCACCGTGACGGGACCGGACGCCGACCCCACCGAGGCGGCGAGCGGCGCGGACAGCACCTTCAACTGGTAGGAAACGGCCGCTCCGACGTTGAGAACGTAGGTCCCCGAGCTCAAACCGCTGTGTGCTGCGGTCACCGTCACGACGCTCGTTGTGGTGTTCCGGTAGAAGAACCCGACCGATGTCGAACCCGACGGAATGGTCACCGCGATGGTGGTGAACGAACCTCCGGCGGAAGTGTCAAACCCGCCGGTGGCGCCCGTAGCGCCGAGGGAGATGGCGATGTCGGAGGTGGCCGGCACCACTTGGCCGTACGCGTTGGCCGTCGTCGCGGTCAGGGACGCGGGTTGCCCGGCGGTCACCGAGGCGGTCGCCGCCGAGAGCGTCAACGCCGCGGGCGGCCCGTAAGTGACGGTCTCGGTCTGCACGGCACTGCTCAAACCGGTGGCCGCTGCGGTGATGGCCGGCGAGCCCACCACCTTGTCGGTGTACGCGAACGTGGCGCTGGTGGTCCCCGCGCTGATCGACACGCTCGTCACCGCGGCGCCTGCAGTGGTGAACTGGCCGCCCGAGGACGTGGCGCTCAACGCGACGGCCGTCGACGTGGCCGCTGCGGCGGCGTTGCCGTAGCTGTCTTCCGCCACCAACGTGATGGTGGCGGGTTGGCCGACCTGCAGGGAGACCGCGGTCGTCGAGAACACCAGCGCGCTCGGAGGACCGGGCGCGACCGTCATAGCGAAGGTGGCGTTCGCTCCCCCCGCGCCGAGGTGCAGTGTCTCGGAGCCCGACGTGGTGTCGAGATAGAAGAACGACACCCCGGTTTGGCCGGCCAGGATGACCACGGAGGTCAACGTGCCGTCAAAGGCGCCCGTCGCCCCGGTGTCGAAACGGCCTGTCCCGCTCGAGGTCGACAGGGCCACGGAGAGGTTTGTGGGCGACGGGACGGCGATGTTATTGGCGTTGTATTCGGTGATCTGTAGCGGACCGCTGGCCACGCCGACTCCCGCGGTGGCGGTGCCGGTGACGGCGAGCTGGGTGACCGTCCCCCAGCTGACCGTCTCGGTTTGCGTAGACGGGCTCAGCCCCGTCGCGCTGACCGTGATCGTCGGTGCGCCGGGCACCGTTTCGAGATAGAAGAAGGTCGCCGTTTGCGAGCCCGAGGGGATGGTCAAGGTGGGCACCACCGTGGGGAAGGTGCCGCTAGCAACCGTGTTGAACAGCAACGATGACGAGCTGGTGCTGAGACCGATAGTAACGGCACCGACCGCGGGGACCGGGTTGCCCTCCGCGTCCTGCACCTGCACCGTTACCGCAGCGGACGCCCCGCCGGCCAGGGTTGACTGCGCGGTGGAGGTGATCTGCAGCATGGCCGCGGGACCGGCGATGGTGTGAACCAGCTGAGTGGCGTCGGTCATCCCGATGTCCGCGCCGGAGGCCTCGTCGGCCACCGTCACCGTCGAGGTGTCCGCCAGCGTGTCCTCATAGTAGAGCGTGAGCCCGCTGGCCCCCGGCGCCAGGGTAGCGGTGGTCGTCGCGGTCCACGGCGTCGCGGTTGGGGAGAACCCGGCCCCGCCGGAGGTGGACCGCAGGTACAGCACCACGGGGGCGAGGACCGGGATCGTCACGCCGTTGACGTTTTGCACGGCCACGGTGACCGGCACCGGCGTTCCTGCCACTACGGTCGCCGGGGCGCTCGAGGTGATCACCAACTGGCTGGCCGCCCCCGCCACCACCGCTTCGGTTTGGGAGGCGTCGAGCAGCCCGGCCGGGCCGTCCGGCCCGGCGGGGTTGTCGGTGCCGATGACGGTTTGGGAGTTGACCATCACCGTTTGGCGCATCGTGAAGGTGGCCGTGGTCGCCCCCACCCCGATCGTCGCGGTGGTGACCGGCCCGCTGCCGGTCGCGGTGTAAAAGACCGCTCCGGGCCCGGCACCACTCAGATACACCGGGACGGGAGTGACCGCCGGGGTGGGGTTCCCCGACACGTCGGTCAACTCCACGGTGACCGCCGGCGACAACGCGCCCGCAGCGATCGAGAACGGCGCCGAGGAGAACGCCAGCACCGCCGGCGGGCCCACAGCGACGTTCAACGACACCGTGCTGTCAATGATCCCTGCAGCCCCGTTCGCCGGCAGGCTGTCGCTGGCGGTCACCGTGCGTTGCCCGGCGGCGCTGTCCTGGTAGAAAAACGAGTCGCCCATCTGGCCGGCTGGCACGGTGAGCGCCAATGTCGCCACGCCGTCGGTGGCGAAGTTGCCGTCGGGACTCAACAGCGCGGTGGGACTCGACGAGGTGATGTAGACCGCAAGGTTGCTCAACGTGGGCACGTCGTTGCCCAACGAGTCCTCCAGGGAGACGTAGAAGCTGCCCGGCACCCCTGCGGTCATGGGCGCGGTGGGCGCGGCGATCACCAGTTGGTACACGCTGCCGGTGCCCACCGTCGACGTCTGCTTGGCGTTGGTCCACCCGTAGTTGGGTCCGGTCCCCGCGATTTCCCGGACGTTGACGTTGTGGACGCCGAGGGTCACGTCGCGGAGATAGAAGTTGGCCGTCGTGGTCCCTGCGGCGATGGTCGCCGCCAGGCCGGACGGATGCCACGTGGTGTCGTCGATCGACAACTGCGCCGTCGGCGAATCCGAGTACAGGTACACCGGCGTGGCCGTGGTCACCGGAACCGCATTGCCGTTGATGTCTTGGGACTGCACGGTCATCACCGCCGATTGGCCGGTGGCTGCGTAGACCTGCGGGGCCGTGATGAACCCCAGCTGGGTGATCGTCCCCGCGTTGGGCGGATTGACGACGATCCCGCACTGTGACCCGGTGATCGTGGGGTCCGAGGTATCGGTGGCGGTCACACACCAGGTCCCTGGAGTCACCAGGGTGACCGCGTTGACCAATGTGGTGCCCCCCAGCATGGGCGTAGTGACGGCAGTGTTGGCCGGGAGGACGGCCGCCAGGTCGGTTGAGGTGAAATGGATCGTCCCGGTATATGCGCTGAGTGGCAATCCCGAATAGTCGGTGGCCTGGATGGTCACCGAGCTTGGGATACCCGACTTCACCGGGTTCGTCACGCCGGTCACCAGCAGCTGGTACTGCGAGATGACCAGCTCTGCTTGCGAGGCCGGCAGACCGCCGAACACCGCAGGAGCGTTTACGGTGAGCGTCGGCGCACCTTCCACCGACTGCTTGTAATAGAACGTCACCGAACTCTGGCCGGCCGGCAGGACCACGGTGTTGTAGTTCCACTCGGTCAACGGGTTCTCGGCCAGGTTGCGGGCAAAGAACCCGTACGCGGAGCTCGACGACAACGTCAACGTCGTGCTGATGGCGATCGCCGCGGGGGTCCCGGTGACCGACTCGGCTTGTACGGTTACCGTGCCCGGCTGGTTCGCTCGCACATCCAACGGCGCCGTGGTGATCACGTACTTGTAGGGGTAATAGAAATATCCGCCGCTATCGGTCGCGCTCTGACCGTCATAGTTGGTCACCACCACGTTGGCAGCGCCCGACGCGCCGGCTGGCGCCGTCGCAGTGATGGTGGACGAGTTGACCAGGACGACGCTTGTGGCCGCCGCCCCCCCGAATGTCACCGGAGGAACCCCCGTCATCATCGCGATCGTCACGAGCCCCGCAGTACCCGCTACCCCAGCTCCGCCGCCCGCACCGGCCCCACCATCCGCCGGGTCGGCGGAGTTGGCCTGCACCTGGCCGACCCCCGCGGTAGTCGACCCCCCTGTGGACCCGAGGTACGCGGAGCCGCCCCCCCCGCCTCCGACAGTGTCGACGGAGTTGAGCGCTTCGTAACTTCCCGAACCTCCGCCGTACCAGCCGCCGCCGCCCGAGCCGCCGACCCCGACGGCGTTCGTCCCACCGAGGTACTGCGCGCCAGGGGCGCCGAGTGCGTAGTTGCCCGCACCACCGGCACCGCCTGCGCTCTGCGTGCCGCCGCCACCGGCCGCCGGCCCGTAGAAGCTGTCACTGGCCGCCGTCCCAGTACTCCCTCCACCACCGCCGCCCCCCAACTGACCGGGACCCGCGGCGCTGTTGCCGCCGCCGCCGCCGCCACCCGCAGTCAGCACATCCACACCGGCCACCCGAATGGCAGAGCGACCCCCACCCTGCCCGGACACGCCGCTCGGGGAGGGTCCCCCGCCGCCGTAGTCAGCCGGCGATTTAGAACTAACACCGCCGGCGCCCACCATTACGGTGAGTACCTCGGCCGGTGTCACCGTCAGGATCGCCGTCGTGTACCCGCCCCCACCGCCCGCAGCCGGATATGACCAGGCTTGACCGCCACTCCCGCCGCCACCCCACTCCTTTACGGTGATCGACGTCACTCCGGCAGGGACGGTCCACGTCTGATCCGCGCCGGTGTAGGAAAAGGTCTTGATAATCGGGGTGGCCACGAAGTTCGTCCCCGAGATCGTCACTGCGGTCCCCCCGGACGGCGAACCCCCGGCGGGCGCCACGGAGGTGATGGTCGGCGCGGGCAGGGCAAAGGAGAACCCGCCCGTCAAGGTCGCGGCTTGACCGTTGGGATTGGTGACCACCACGATTGCCGTGCCGAGCGGGCCGCCGGGAGTCACCACAGTGAGGGTATTGGCATTGACGTACAGCACCGACGTCGCCGTCACACCACCAAAGGTCACGGTCGGCGTCGCAGTGAAAGCCAAACCGCTGATCGTCACCGAGTTCCCTCCGGTGTAGACCGCGCTCGCGGGCGTCACCGCTGTCACTGACGGCGGGGCCACGTTCGTGAATCCCGCGGCCAACGAAGCGGTCTGGCCGTCACCGTTGACCACCCCGACCGCCACCGCGCCTGCAGCCGCGGCCGGAGCCGACGCAGTGAGTGTCGTCGAGTTGACGAACGCCACGCCGGTGGCCGGCGTCCCGCCGAACGTCACGGTGGGTACCGCCCCCGAATACGAGGTGACCGACACCAACCCAGCCTTCCCGGCCGCCGCGGCGGCGCCACCGGCGCCCGCCCCTCCATCCGCCGCGTCCGACGAGTCACCCTGAGCGGTGCCCGAGCCCGGCATCATGGTGGCGTTGCTCACCCCGGAGCCGCCCACCCATCCAGATCCGCCGGCGCCCCCCGCGCTCACCACGACAGGGGCCGTTGCATACCCGCCGGCGCCGCCCCCGTACCAGCCTCCGCCACCTGAGCCTCCATACGAGGACGAGCCGGGATGGCCACCGAGGTACTGGGCGCCGGCGGTGCCCACATAGGTGCCGGCGCCGCCCGCCCCTCCGGCGATCTGGCTTCCACCCGCACCACCCGAGCCGGCTGCGATGCCCCCCGCCCCCGCCGCCCCGAGCGGACCGCCGCCGCCGCCGCCCGCCAGGCTCCCTGCCCCCGCGGTCACCGTCGCTCCTCCCCCACCGCCGCCGCCCGCGGTCAACAAGTCCGTCCCCGCCGGTGATTGGACGGCCGAGCGCCCACCTCCCTGCCCGCCCACGGTGCACCCACTGGTCACGCAATCGGCGCCGCCACCGCCATAGTTGGCGGTGGTCGACCCTGCAGTCCCGCTGACCCCGCCGGCGCCGACCACCACCGTGAGCACCTGGCCAGGGGAGACGCCCAGCGTTGCGGTGGTGTACCCGGCGCCGCCACCGGTGCCGGGGTAGGCCAGCGAGCTCCCACCGCCCCCGCCTCCCCCACCCCACTCCTTGACCACGATGGAGGTCACCCCTGCGGGAACGGTGTAGGTCTGCGCCGCCCCGGTGTAGGCGAACGTCTGAGTCACCGGGGCCAACACGAAGCCCGATCCCGAGAGCGTCACGGACGTCGAGGTGAGGGTCGAACCCCAAGCGGGTGACACTCCCGTCACCGACGGCGCGACCAGCACGTAACTCAGCCCGGCCGGCAGCCTCCCCACCTGGCCGTCGGGGTTGGTCACCACCACATCGGCGGTCCCCACTTCACGCGCCGGCGTTACCGCGCTGATGGTGGTCGCGTTGACCCAAACCACACTGGTGGCGGCCACCCCGCCGAAAGTCAGCGTCGCCCCCGACAAGAAGTTCGACCCGCCGACGGTCACCGAGTTGCCCCCGGTCATCGGCACCACGGACGGGGTCACCGACGAGACCGAGGGGGCCACCACGTAGGTGTAGCCCCCGGCAAGGGTGCCCGATTGGCTGGAGACGTCGCTCACCACCACATTTACCAGTCCCGCGATGCCCGGCGGCGTTACCGCGGTCAACGTTGTCGAGTTCACCTCTGCTACCCCTGTCGCGGCCACCCCACCAAAGGTCACCGTCGGGGTTTGCGACCCCATGGTGAGGATCACTGTTCCCGCCGCACCGTTGGCGTTCACTGCACCTCCCGCACCGGCGCCGCCGTCGGCGGGATCGGCTGCGTCGCCCTGAACCGCCCCCGAGCCCACTGCCGTTATCGCTCCCGACACGCCGGCACCACCCACGTACCCGGACCCGCCACTGCCCGAGCTCAAATATCCGGAGCTGGCCCCGCCGCCGCCCCCCCCGTACCAACCGCCCCCACCCGACCCGCCACCGGGGGCCGATGAGCCGCCGACATATTGCACGCCCGCGATCCCCACCCCGGTGCCGCCCGCCCCCCCGGCCGACTGGGTGCCGCCTGTGCTGTACAAGTTCGCTGACGAGGAACCGTTTGCTCCACTGGATCCACCCCCCGCTCCGCCGGTGAAACCGAGAGCCCCGAAAGCTGCGCCACCGCCCCCGCCACCGGCAATGAGCAGATCCGCCGCCCCGTTCCGCACAGCGCTTCGCCCCCCGCCCTGAGCACCCCCTCCGCTGGCGACGACCCCGCCGCCGCCGTAGTTCGCAGTCGCGGCGGCCGTCAAACCACCTGTACCTCCCGCCCCGACCATCACGGTGAGGACTTGTCCCGGTGTAACGGCCAGCACACCGCTCGTGTAGCCGCCCCCACCGCCGGCGCCGCCGGCGGTCGCTCTCAAGCCGCCACCCCCGCCGCCCCACTCCTTAACGGAGATCGACGTCACACCGGCCGGCACGGTATAGCTCTGATCCACCCCGGCGTAAACGAACGTCTCCGTGGCCGGAGCGAACGCCGCCCCAGTGATGGTCACCGATGTCCCCCCGACGGTCGGACCCGACGGCGGTGCCACTCCCGAAACCGACGGTGTCGCATACGTGAACCCGGCTGCCAAGGTCCCGGACACGCCGTCGGTGTCAGTCACCACCACACTCAGCACCCCTGCACTGTGAGCCGGGGTCACCGCGGTCAAGGTCGTCGGACTGAACCACACCACGTCCGTGGCCGGCACGCCACCAAAGGTCACCACCGGGTAAGTCCCCCCGGGCGGCTGCGCGAAGTTCGTCCCCGTGATGGTCACCAGCGTGCCTGCTACCGCTGATCCCGAACTCGGTGATACGGCGGTTACGGTCGGAGCCAGATAGGTATAGCCGCCGGAGTCCACGCCGGTTTGGCCGTCCGGGTTGACCTCGGCCACGCTCACCGTGCCCGAGCTGTGCGAAGGGATGGTGATGGTGAGGGTGGTGGCGTTGACAAGCGTGACGTTGGTGGCGGCCACAGCGCCGAAGGTCACCGCGGGTGACCCTGAGAGCGAGGTGACAGTCACTTTTCCGGCGGCGCCATTCGCTCCTACGGTGCCGCCGGCTCCCGCACCACCGTCGGCGGGGTCAGTCGAGTTCGCTTGGACCGCACCCACGCCGGTCAGGGTGTTGCCGGCGCTCACGCCCGTCCCCCCGATGTAGCCGGAGCCGCCCCCCCCACTGGATTCGTCGTTGCCCGTCGAGCCGGCCCCGCCGCCGTACCAGCCGCCCCCTCCAGAACCGCCATAGCCGTTGCCGTAACCCGGCTCCGCCCCACCCAGAAACTTCGTGCCGGCGCCCCCTGCGTTGCCATTAGTGCCTCCGGCTCCCCCGGCGGTCTGGGTCCCTCCGAGTCCCCGCGCCGAAGGGTATGCGACGTCGGTGCCGGCCGCGCCGGATGCCCCGCCCCCCCCTCCGGCGCTCTGCGCCCCCGTTGACACGCCGCCGCCACCACCGCCGCCCGCGGTCAGTAAATCACCACCGCTGACAGCGACCGCCGAGCGGCCGCCGCCCTGCCCGCCCTGGCCGAACTCCCCAGTGACCCCGCCCCCTCCGTAGTTGGCGGGCGCGTAGGCACGACCGTCCACGCCGCCTGCGCCGACCATGATCGTGAGCACCTCGCCGGGGGTGACGGCAAGGGTGGCGCTGGTATAGCCGCCTCCACCCCCGGGTTGATCCTGTGCCGTGACGTAGTAGCCGCTGCCGCCGCCGCCGCCCCATTCTTTGACCGTGACGAAGGTGACCCCGGCGGGGACGGTGAACGTCTGATCGGCGCCCGTGTAGGCGAAGGTGGTGGTCGCCAGAGCCGGGAGGAAACCGGTTCCGGTCACGGTGACTCCGGTCAACCCCTGCGTCGGACCCGAAGCGGGGGCCACGCCAGTGACCGTCGGCACCACGGGGGAGTACTGCACGCTGACGTTGTCGAGGGCGACCGGGGTCGTGGCGGTCGTGGCGTCGAGATAGGCCTTGAAGTAGAGGGTGCCGGCGCCCACCGCAGCGGCGAACGTGGCGGAGTTGGTGTTGATAGTGGCGGCCGAGTCCGATTGCGCGTACCCGGTGGCGGTCGCCCAAGCGGTCCCGTTCCACCAGTACCAGTTCCCGCCGTCGGGTGACAGCTGGTACTGGACGGTCCCCTGGTTGGTGGCATCCAAGGTCTGGGCGAAGCCCGACAGGGCCGTGAAGCTCACTCCGCTGACGTTCACGACATACGGGTTGTCGGTTGGGTAGGTGCCGGCCGTCTTGATGAGCGACACGACGCCCCCCACGACCTGGATCTCCGCCGGGTTGGAGAGCGTGTAGGACGCCGCGGGCGTAAAGCTCCACGAGATGGTGGGGTCGATGGTGACCGGGAAGCGCACCCCGGCGGACTGCGCCGGGTCCGCGGCCAGGACCGCGACGGTGTAGCCGCCGGTCACTTTGGTCACCCCGTAGCGGTAGGCAACCGCGTGGCCGGCGGCATCGGTGGCAGCCATCGGCTGGAGGTAGAAGAGGTCCCGCCCGCCGGCGTCTTGGCCGATCAACCCGCCGCGGGCGTCCACGGTGAGTCGTGTGCCGGGCGAGGTCGCCAGGAAGAAAGCAACGTCGCCGACCGGCTTGGCCAGCGTGATCGTGTTCTCCACGAAGTCCTGATGCGCGGCGTAGGCCATCGTGATGTCCTTGCGTATCTGGGGGTACGTGACGGTGTCCCCGTTGACAGTCGCTGTGAGACTTCGGCCGCCGGGGACGCTCAGCGACAACTTGGATCCGGTCGGGGCCAGGTCCAGGGTCATCACCGGTCCGGCCGCCGCGGCCTGGCGGGCGAACGCGACGTTCACCCCTTGACCGAGCGACGCGGTGACGCCGCTCGCTGCCACCCGCAATGGCACCACTCCCTTGGCCAGTTGCTCGGTCACCAGAGGCGCCGGGCCACCAGCGAAGGCGAACGTGTGATGGGTGACAGGTCCCGTCACCGCGACCCGCGGTTGCGAAGTCCCCGTCGCGAACAGGATCGCCACCGCAGCGGAACCCCCAACGAGAAGCGCGAGTGCCAGCCAGAACCCGCGCCGACGGAACAACCCGCGCATCGCCTTAGGTCTGTTTCGCGTTGACCGGGTCGTCGACCCGGTCAGGGTTCTGCGCGCCGAGTTCGACGCCGATTTGGTGGCGGAGGGCGGCAATGGTGGCGTGAGAATGATCGAGCGCCTCGGCCGTCTCTTCCAGTTCGCGCTCTACGTCCCGCATGCCCTCATCGAGGTCGTGAAGCCGTTCGGTCTGAACCCGCAGATAGTTCTTGCCTTCGACCGTGTTCAAAAACATCGGTGCCGCCACAGGCTCCGTCCCCGTACGGGAGGTCGACCTGTTCCGTCGAGACCCCGTCCGCTGCGCTTTGCGCTGCCACCACGCGACGACGCCCGAAACCGCGCCCGCTCGCCCCGTGGAGGTCTCGTCTCCTCGGCGGCGGCGCCACCACACCAAAGCGCCCGCCACCAGCAACACCACCAGCGCAAGCAGGATCGCCAGCTGCCACTTCACGCCCGACGATGCCACCGCGCTCTGCCCTGCCCCGTTGACCACAACGAACGCCACCGTCGCAGTCGTCACCATCTGGTTTGTCGCCGTGGTGTAGGACGCCGACACGTTGAACGGGCCCGGCACCATCCGCACCTGGGGCACAAACACCCAGCCGCCATCCGCCCCGCTGGTCACCGAGCCATCGACTTGGCCATTCGGTTGATGCGCCACGTTCGCCCGGGACGGATCGCCGTCCACGATCGTCACCGCCACCAACACGTCGGCGGGCGCGGTGCCCGACACCTGCAGCGCCGTGTTTACAACTGTCGCACCCACAGAAGGCGCCGCGATCGCGAAGGCCGCCGTCGAAGTCGACCCCAGTGCGGCTCGGAACGCCGTCGTCGGCGCCGCTCGGGCCGCAACAGTCGTCGGCGCCCCCACCGTCACCGTCCTCGCCGCGATCGTCGTTGTCGGCCCGGCAGCAGTCGTCGAAGCTGCTGCGACCGAAGCTGCTGCGACCGAAGCCCCACCAGCCAAAAAAAGGCAGAGAAATTCTACGACGAAGTAAAGGGCGAAGCGACGGATGCGCATGTCAGACCTCCTGACATGGGCACAACACAACAAACACAGCGCCGTCCACCGTCTGGGGTACGGCCACCGCAGACGATCGGCGGCGTGGGTAGACGTGTCCGAGCGTCAGTCAGTTCGCCAAACCACTTAGACGACAATGTGACTCTCTTCCTGGATTCGCTTCGAGCGAACCGAACCAAGATTGAGAGTCCGGCCTCCCCTGCACTGCGAGATGCTCACTAACCGTTGTACCACAACCGCGCTCCGTCGAACCTCAGAATGGTAATTATCCTGAAATTTCGGTCTTATGTACTTGACGGGAGTCGAAACTCAACAGAGTCAAAAGACACTTTGGTCTGGCAGCCGTTCATCCGAACAGCCCCCGGCCGATACGACGAGGTCAGCTGGAGGCGGGGCGGGTGGGCGACTCCCGGGAGGACGCTGCCCGGGGCGTGGTGGGCGGAGGCAGTCCGGGAAACGAGCATCAACTAGCTTCAGCGCTATGTCGAGGATGAAAACGGCCGCATCCATAAGGTGCAGACCCACAGCCGCCAAACGGAATCTTCCAGCAAAACCCCGCCGGACCATGGACCATGAACGACAGCTATCAGCGACAATTAGGTCGCTGCCGTTCATCGTGTGGCCTCGACGCCACCGTCCATAGGGCGAGACTGCGGTTCAGCGGAATTCGAGCTTTCCATCTACGCTTGTGGCATGTCGAGTTTCGAAGCGATTCGCCAGACGGTTGCCGAGTACACCCGCGCCATGACCGACGGTGACGGGGAGGCGATGCAGGCGCTGTTCGGGGCCGACTTCGTCATCGAGGATCCAGTCGGCGCCCCCCCAATCCAAGGTGCCGATGCGATCGCCACCCGCGTTGGTGCCGCGAGGGCGCCTGGCAGCTTGTCGCTCATCGGCCCCGTTTGCGGTACCGCGCAACGAGCGGCTGCGCCTCTACGGGCCAGCTTTACGCTCAACGGAGAGGACCGGACCATCGACCTTATCGACGTGTTCGATTTCGATGACGAGGGGCGCATCACCTCGCTGCGCGCCTATTGGGGCGAAGACAACTTCACCTGATGGAAACCACGAGGACCGACGGGTCTTCGCAGGAGGTGGGATCCGGGTCGCCGCCCACAGGGCGAACAGCTGTGCGCTGACCGCGTCCAGGGCCGCTTGGAACCGGCCGGCCACCTTTGGCCTGGCACGGCTCGACGCTTCTCGCCGACTCCATCGCCGAGAGCGTCACCTCCCTCAAGGAGCGCCACAAGCGTCTGACGCTCCTATGAGGCCGCCGGTCAGTACTCGAGCGGCTCGAGGTAGGACATCAGGAAGTCACGCTGGCCTGCGAACACCGGTGGCACCTGGAAGGTTTCCCCCAGTGATTCGTACGGCTCATCGATGAGAAACCCTTCGGGCTTCGACACAGTGGCTTCGAACAAGGCCCCGGACGGGATACGTACGTAGATGGACTCGAAATAGCCGCGGTCCTTGCGCTCGGAGACGTCGGTGAAGCCGAGACCTTCGAGATGCGACTTCACGTTGGTCTGAGTCTCGTAGTCGGCGACTTGGAAGGCGGTGTGATGCACGATGCCCTCGCCGTACATCCAACCGGCCTGATCGAGCTGGGGCTCGGCAACGAAGTCAACTACACACCCCGATCCGCCGTCGCCCACCTCGAAGCGGGCCCTAGCATCCTCCTCCTGGGTCAAGTGACCACTCCACCCAGTGGTCATGAACTCGGCCGACAAGTCCAGATCGCGTACCGATACGGTGATCCCGTGGGTACCGTGGATGCCGAACTCCTGCGGCACGGGACCGGAGGAGTGAGCTGGGCGTCCGTCACAGGCAACACCAACGAGCGCGTACTCGATCCCGCAGGGGTGGGTGAAGTCGAGTCGTTTCTCGCCGAACACCTCGGATTCCTCCACAGCGAAGCCGTGGTCGGCCAAGCGCGAACGCCAGTAGCCGATGGACGTCTCGGGGATCGACAGCATGAGCACTCGGGTCTGGTTCGTCCCTCGTCGGCCAACCCGCCCTGATTGGCGCATCGGAAAGCTCGTCACGAGCGTCGATTCCGCTCCTTGGTCGTTGCCGTAGTACAGATGGTAGATCGGTACATCCCCGTCGTAGAGCGCCGTCTCCTTGACGCTCTTCAGCCCGAGCACCTTGGTGTGGAAGTCGTAGTCCTCCTGGGCTGTTCCAACGCACAAAGTCACATGATGATGACGTCGGATCGCATTTGTCGTGTCGACCATGTCAAGCTCCTTGTTGTTTTGCCTGGTAGGAAATCGTTGCGCTCGTCACAGCATCAGCCGTTGGGTTTGTCGGTTGTTCGAAGCGCAGATCCGACGAGGCAGGGATGCAGCGAACGCCCCAACCGGCAGCTCGCACTTCGCGTGCTAGACGTGAAAACATTGCCGAACCCCCTCGTTCAGACGCCGCAGCTAGCCGCGAGCGCTAACCAAGCGACAGTACCACCCAACTCGCTCTACGCGCAGAGGAAACGGCAGCGAGCACTGGAAGGCAACGCCGATCTCACATGCCAACAACGGCGCCCTCAAATCACCGACACCGGTCCCCAACTCGTGGCCCGCTCGAAGCCCCCGAAGAACTCAGCGACCGCGCTCCGAACGGCGTTTGGCACTCCGGTTACGAGTCGCGTGCCTGTCGGAGGTCTCTGGGGAGAGCAGCAACTGGTACCGATCTCGATTTTCACATTTCCCGGTCTGGACGGCCATCATCGACTGCTGTGTCAAAACCCGTCGGAGCTTCCCTAGGGCGGTGCGCTGAGGGACGATAACGGCTGCTCAAAGTGGGTGCGTTCACGATGCGGCGGTCACCCCGGAAGGGGTTGGAGAGCTGCGGACGCGCGACGGCCTGGCGTGGGATCGATCGATCAAACTCATTTCGAGCTTTCCGGTCTCCCTTAGGCGAGACGCCCGACCACCAGGTCATGACCCTCCATCTCTGCGATTCGGACCCATCCGTCCCTGATCAGTAGGCTCCGGGTCCGGTGATTACCGGGGTGGACGAGTCCGGCTCATAATCCGATGCTTCGCGCACGGATCGGGCACGAAAATAGCCTGGACAAGTAGCTCCGGGCGCTGGCTGGTCGCCGCCGTCATTGAAGTTTTTCGTCCGGATGAGTCGGAAGCCTTGCGATCAGCCTGAGCATCTCCTGCGCCTCAGCGTCGCCTAGAGACAATCCACCAGACGGAAGCGTCCGGACGTAGTTCTTCAAAGCATGGCTGATTGCAGTCATATCACGACCTGTCATGATGCTCGGGATCGAGGCTATGTCCACATCCCTGGCTGTCCCCGTGTAACTGCGATGGGCTCCTCCTTCGCAGGCTCGCCGTCTGTCTGGCCTGGGTCTCCAAACCACGATGGAGCGCGGACCGACCGTGTCAGAAACGTTCTGGGGCGCCTCGAAGCTGAGGGCCGCAAGCCGATCGGCTACGGCGTCGGCCGATACCTTCCCTCGATCGTGGGCTTTGAGGAGGCTCCTCAAATCCCGCCGCCACGAATCCTTCTTGCCGGCCAGATATAAATCGCCTGTCCCCGCCATCCCAAAGCGTGCGGCCGGGGAACTCGGGAGAGCGGTCTGTTCGTAGTTAGCGAATTGATACTGCAGACTTCGAGTTGAGCGGTCGTACACGTTCTCGATGCTGTAAAACCGCGCGCCGACTCCTTTCAAAAGGCGGGCGCCAGGATGAAGTGACCCCCTATCGGCTGCGTCATCTCGCTAGTTGACGGGGCAGTTCCTTGTTCGCCACGGCCGAAAGGATGCCTAGAGATTGCTCCAATGGGAGGTTCCGACCGCGCAGTAATCCACTCATCCACTGGGACGGCTCCGTACCTCGGGCTGGTGGCACCGAGGCCCGCATAGCCCAGCCCGGCGACAGCATCGACCGCCTCAACGATCATGACCTTGACAGCGTCATCGATCGGCGGTATGCCCCTCCCATACGAAAGCCTACGGTCCGCTACTAGCCATGCCGTGTCCCGACTTAGTGCCCCGAGGACGAGCGTCACGTCTACTTCACGCTGCGTCGGTCAGGCGGCGGAAGCCATCGGCCGTGAGCTCCCAGCGGGTCATCGTCGTGGACTGCTTCGCTCGGACAAAGCCGCTGCGCTCCGCCACCATTATGACTTGCTCGACTCGGGCGACACCGATCCCTGTCGCTGTAGCGAGATCGGTGATCGACTGACTACCACGCGGTCCGTTGAGAAGGCCGAGAATGTACGCCATAGCCGGATCGTCATTGCTTATGAACATGCGTTTGCACATACCAAGGCTTCCACTCTAATCCGAGGACAAGCGCACTTCACACTGGGGAGAGCGCGCGTAATCGCGTCAACTTCAGGCCCCGGACGCTCTCAGCCCCCGAGTCACAGAGGAAACGATGAATTCTACGTAATCCGGCGAACCTCGCACGTCGAGCGACACTGGCGTCCTATCCCCCGTCGGGGCGGACCTGGATACGTACACAGGCGCAGAGCCGGCAGCATGGATATTCCGCGGCGACCGCGACCACCCGGGCATCGTGACCCGGCTAGAGCGGGCGTGGCGAAAGGAGCGGGCAGCAGCCGGCCGTCCCGATCTGCGCCTAAACCTAAACGACCTGCGCCATAGCGGTCTGACCCCGGTCGGCAGCTACCGGAGCCTCGACGGCCGAGTTGATGCGCCGAGCGGGCCACAAGAGCCCGATAGCGGCACTGCGCTACCAGCACGCCACCGAGGACCGCGACCCGGGCGCTTGCGGACACTCTGGGCGCTCTGGCAGACGGCACAGTTACGCCGATCGGATCCGCGCCCCGGAATCCTTCGCGCACGTATTGCGCACGCCGGAAGGCGTCAGGCGAGAAACACCGAGCAGCCCCAACGGGTTTCGAACCCGTGCCTCCACCTTGAGAGAGCCGGAAAGGGCACTCGGCGGGAACTGTTTCTGCAGGTCAGGGACTTGTCGATTGTTGCAGCCTCCATGCATTTTGCCCCTATCTGCTGACAGACTGCTGACGGATACGCTCCTGAGTAGAGACATGAACCTCGCCCAGTGCTTCGTCTTTCCGGGCACGATCCCGGGCCTTGCGGGGTCTGCGGCTACTAACCCCGATCCCGCGGTCGTGCACAGTTGATGACAGCTCATACCCCACCTCTTGGAACCTCAGCTCGCCCTCGGAGTCGCAGTTCACCTCGACGCCCTGTTCGGCGACTGCACGGCCGCCGTCCTCCAGTCGTCAATGAGCCCACCGTGTCCCCCTCCTGTGACGAAAACCCCAAGCAGGCAAACAGTTGCGCCAAGGGACGACTTGCTTCGTTACGTGGCTCTGCCTTCCCCGATCGCACCTTGGGAGCCGATTATTGGAAAGTCGTACTGTCCGAGTATAAGATCGTCGGCATGGCGAGGACGACGCTACGAGCAAAAGGCCAGCTCACCCTGCCTGATGACATTCGCAAAGCCGCCCGCTTGGAAGAGGGGGACCTTCTCGAGGCGGAGATCACCCCTGACGGGATTTTGCTGCGCCCTCAAAAAGTCATCGACGCCACCCAAGCCTGGTTTTGGACCCCCGAATGGCAAGCCGGTGAACGCGAAGCCGACGCTGAGATCGCAGCGGGCAAAGAGAAGGTTTTTACCTCCGACGAGGCCCTGATCGCCGCGCTGCGCTCCCGGGCGAAGCGACGTGGTCGGCGGGCATCCTCGTAACAGACCTTGCCGACCTACGCCTGGCTTGCACGATTCGCGGCCGACTTCGACTCGCTTTCATCCGAGCGACCGGCCCCATTCTTGATCGCCGTCGCCCAGTTCGTTGAGGACCTACGAAACGGAAAAGGATTTCGCGACGGCCTACGCGTGAAAGGAATTCAGGGCGCCACGGGCATAGTCGAAAGCACGTGGGCAGACGACGGCAGAGCCACATTCCAATACGGACCCTCGATCAGAGACGGCGAGACACACGTCGTCTGGCGAAGGATCGAGACACATTCGATCTTCAAGAACCCCTAACGTTGGTTAACACGACCTGGCCCGCTATCTGGCGGTCGAATGTGCTCGCTTCAGAGCTGGGCCCTGGAGTACGAGGTCGTGTACGAATGGGCAGCGCCGCCGGACAGAGCGTCGAGCCGCCCTCAACGAGCTAACCGACGGAGCTGGCGAGGTGGGCCTCTATGACGTGATCGCCCGCTGACTACGCCGCCGGCCTCCGGTCGGTCCGCCGACGTCGAGCCCGACCCAGCACGACCGCCTTCCAAAATCCACCCGATGACCACACCCGAGCAGATCGCCAAGCGGTCCGTTGCCGATCAATGACGCCTTCGAATACGCGCTCGTCAATCGACGCGACGACCTCCGTGACCCTCCCCGACCCGACGCCCGCCACGTCGTGGCCGCCGTAGTGCGCGGCCAGGGCTAGCTGCCAGGTGCGGCCCGCATGTGACGGGAGACGTCGCCGAAGGCGTCAGCGATGACCACGCGCTCAGCGAAGTGCCACTCCCCCTCGCATCGCAGGAACCGGTCGCGGTAACGCCCCGAGGCGATGGGCTGCAAAGGAAAGTCGGCCAGCGCCTGGAAGACGGTGAAGTACGAGCGGCACGTGCCGGTCCCCGCCTCCTCATCCACCTCGATAATGAGGTTCGTGGTGACGTGTTTGGTCTTGGGTGTCCCGTCCTTGTAGGTCATGAGCATTGTCCGACCCAGCCGTTCGAGGGCTTCGGACCCGTGAATGGTGAGGCCGCCGGGCAAGGTTAGGTCCGCATCGGCGAAGAGGCGGCCGACCGCCGCGAAGTCGCCGGTATCGGTGAGTTCGGCGTAGGACGCCACCAGGTTGGCGATCGCCCGGTCACTGCTCACGGGACTGCTGGACATGGCGGATCCTCTCTTTGTCGACAGCGATCCGGACGCCGGCTCCTCGTCACCGGTTCGGCCGGCCCACAGCTTGACTATCCCGACCCCACCGGCGATCGCTACCCCAATCCAGCGGCAGGAGACTTGTCGCGGCGGGGATGCCACCGCGGTCGGAGACACGATCTCAGGGGGCCCCGCGGAGGGTTTCTGAGACGTCGAGCTTGACCGTGCAGGTCAGGCCGCCGTCGACAGGGAGCTCAACCCCGGTTACGAAACCAGCTTCGCTAGAGCACAAATACGTTGCCGCATAGGCTATATCGTCGGGGCAGCCGAGCCGAGTCAGTTGCATCCTTTCGAGAACGGGAATCAACGGATTGTCAGCTTCCGGGCTTCCGTGGTGCACCAAGCCCACGACGATAACGTTGCTACGGATATTGCGAGAACCGTATTCCGTCGCGACGGAGCGCGAAAGGCCGATCATTCCGGCCTTTGCCGCGGTATATGCGTCGACGCCAGCCATACCACGAGTGGCGGAAGCCGACGAGATATTGACGATCGACCCGTGCCCCGCCCTGATCATCTCCGGGATCGAGAACCTCAACGCCCAAAAGACACTCTTCAGGGTGCCGTCCATTATCTGGTCCCAGCGCTCGGTCGTGAGGTCGGTGACGCTCCCGTCCACAAGTCCCGTCATCATAAGGTCCGTCGGGGCCGCATTGTTCACCAGCACCGTAAGTTTTCCGAAGTGGCGGACACCCTCATCAACAGCGGCCTGAACGTCCGCTTCGATCCCGACATCGGTGGCCAAGTAGATGGCCTTACCGCCCGCCGCCTCGATGGTAGAGCGAACCTCTTCACCGAGATCCTTGGATCGACCCGTTACGATGACCGCAGCTCCCTCCGCAGCGAACATCTCGGCGATAGCGCGCCCAATGCCACGCGTCGATCCGGTTACGAGCGCCACCTCACCATTCATTCTTCCAACCATGACTGACCCCCACGCCCGCCTAAAAACGAACGATTGTTTTGGAAGGACCGTAGCTCAACAGTCCCGGACTGTCAATCGCCACGCGTTCAACAACCGCACGGAAATATTGCTCCCTTATTCTTGAAGACCGGCGAATACAATCCCGTTGCGACAGAGGCTGTCGATGCGCTCACGATCAAATCCGAGTTCTTCCAGTATCTGTACATTGTGTTCTCCGAGGCGCGGTGACCGACCTGGGGTCAGCTTGCCGAAATCAAACAGTACGGGGAGGCGCGACCGCCGCCGATCCCCTTCATCGGGGTAGCACGTCTGTTCGTAATATTCTCGTGCTGCAAGTTGTGGGTTGTCGCGGAGTTCGGGCAGCAGCGCCAGAACGCCGGCCGGTAGGCCCGCTGTCTGCAACTGCGCGACGATCTCCGGGGCCGAACGCTGCATCGTCCGGGCCGAGATCACTGCGTCGAGTTCGTCATGGGCGTCGACGCGCTCCTTGAAGGATAAATGTGAAACGGAGACCGGAGCGTCTATCACGTCACACAGCATGCGCCACTGCTCGTCGGTCTCGACGGTCAGCGAGATCCAACGGCCGTCCCGAGCCGGATACGTCCCCTGGGGGGCGGACGCGTTCGAACGATTACCGATGCGTTGTCGGCACTTTCCGGTGAGCTGGTATTCAATGACTTGGTCAGCGGTGAGACAAGCCACTGTCTCGACCTGGGAAACCTCGACGAGCTGCCCAGCTTTTGTTTCGTCGCGGTGGCGGAGTGCGGCCAGGGTGGCCACAAGGGCGTGTTGTCCGTTGACGATGTCGACGATGCCCGCCGGCTGGACCAGCGGACCATCCTCCGGCCCGTTTTGGGCCAGACCTGCGACCTGTTCGATGCTGTAGGCGAAACCGACATGGTCGCGGCAGGGGCCTTCGAGCCCGAAGGCCGGCATGCGAACCATGATGATCCCGGGATTGAGACGTCGCACCACGCCATACCCGAATCCAAATCCTTCCATGACACGTGGCGTGAAGTTCTCCGCCACGACGTCTGCACCAGAAATCAGCTGGGCGAGCAGATCACGTCCCTCGTCGGTCGACAGATCGAGTCCGAGACTCTCCTTGCCGAAGTTCTGCGCCTGCCATAGCGGCGAAAGCTCCCACCACTGCTCTCCCATGTCGGGGTACGTTCCCACGAATCGGTACCCATCGGGTCGCCTAGGGGATTCGATCTTGATGACGTGCGCTCCCAGCGCGGCGAGCGACTCGCACAGATGCCCTCCCGCGAGAAAATGCGTCAAGTCGATCACCTTGAGTCCGGCCAGAGGCAGGGGATCAGCATCACCGGCGGCAATGTTGCGGCGGTCGATCCTGTGGTCCCAATCGGGGAGTTCGCCACCATCGGATAAACGCGGCGCCCCGTTGCGGAGTCCCACCGGCGTCTCGCTTAGGCGGTACGGCGCCGAAGGACGCACAAACGCGGCGTCGGGCTGAGCTATGTAGAACCCTCTCGCGCTATACACCGGTTGCTCTAGCATGGATCGGCCGTCTGTCGCAGTCGCCGCGGCAATGTGGCACGCCTGCAATATCTCAATCACCTGCGCACAATCGAGTGTCCGGGTCCAACTGGCCAAGGCCTCGAGGAACTCGGTGCGGGCTGGGCCGTCGTTTTGGATGTCCTTCATCCGCTCGACCCAGTCCTCGCACCTGATCAGCAGACAGAGATCTTGCCAGTTCTGACCGGTCAGCGTGCTGACGCAGACCATTCCGTCCCGGCAAGCGACGAAACCTGGGCTGGAACGTTGCCGTTGGGGCATGGCCATCCCGTGATTCGCCAAAAACTCTTCCAGCACATCAGCCGGGCTCAGCGAGTAAAGAAGCGTCTCGAACAACGAAACATCGGCGATCGTGCCTTCGCCGGTCTGCGACGCTCGCCAACTCCCGACGAGCGCCGCCGCCGCAGCGAACGTTCCGCCAATGTAGTCGTCGAGATGCCCCATGATGGATGTCGGTACCCCCTCTGCCTCGCCCAGTCGTATGGCCATACCGGTCTCGGCTTGCAAGACCAAACTCGACGCCACCCGGTGTGCCCACGGCCCCGTGAGGCCGTAGTTGGAGATCCGCACATAGACCAAGCCCGAGTTACGGGAACCAAGCACATCCGGCCCAAGACCGAGACGCTCCATCCGGCCGGGCCCGTAATCCTCAACGAGTACGTCCGCACCCGTCAACAGCTCACCGATCTTGGCAACCGAGTCCGGGCTGTGAAGATCGCAAAACGCCGCTCTCTTGTTGGCGTTGAGATATTGAAACAGTCCGCTCGTCGCCTCGCCCCCGTGATCATCAAGGGGGGGGACCTGCCGGAGCGCTTCACCCCCAGGCCGCTCGACCTTGTAGACCTCAGCGCCGAGATCCGCCAAGAGCTTGGTGCAATAGCTGGCCGCGAGGCTCTTACCAACCTCCACGACCCGAAGGCCCCTAAGTGCGTTTCGCGTTCCGTCATCGAATGGACGACCGTCGGTGTTCATTGCCGTGCCCTCCCTCCTGCGCGCCAAACATCGCCACGGCAACGGACAAGTCAGCTCACCCCTAAGTACAGTTCGGCCAAGCTGTCGGCGCCACCCAACTCTTCGAGGGAGCCGTGGCCCACGAGCCGTCCGTGCTCCAACAGATAGATCCGTTTGATGCTCGCTGCGATGAAATGCGGACTTTGCTCCACCAGCAGAATGGCGATACCGCTGCGACAAATGGCTACCAAGCTCTCCACCAGTCGCTGCGTGAGGACCGGTGCCAAACCTGCCGACATCTCGTCGATCATCAGCAGCTGGGGGGCAGTCATCAGCGACCGAGAGATAACCACCATCTGCTGTTCGCCCCCAGAGAGGCTCCCCACCAGCTGGTTCTGTCGCTGGCGAAGGAGAGGGAAGAGCTCCCACGCCTTGTCGAGAGATCGTTCCGAGCGAGGAGCGGCCAGGGCGGCGACCTCGAGATTCTCGCGTACCGTCATGGCGCCGAAGCCACGACGCCCCTCAGGGACGTGGGCGAGGCCGGCTTTGACGCGAGCCCACGGAGAACGACGGCTAAGGTCCGCCCCGTCAAGTGTCACCGTGCCCGAACATACGGGAAGCACACCCGACAGCGCCCGGAGCAGCGTCGTCTTGCCTGCACCGTTCGCTCCGAGTAGACCGACCATCTCGCCCGCCCCCACCTCGATTGAAATGTCCCGCAAGATGGGGGCCTTGCTATAGCCGCCGTTGAGGGACCGCACCTCGAGCAGCGTCATGTTGCCGGACGGCCTAAGTAGGCTTCGATAACAGCAGGATTCTCCTGCACAGCGCCCGGAAGGCCCTCGAACAGCAAGCGACCATCCGCCAGCACGTAGACGTAGTCGCACACCCCCATAACGAAACGAACGTCGTGGGCAACCAGGAGGATCGTGGTGCCGCCCTGTCGAAGCTCGCTGAGGACAGCGAGGAGACGGTCTACCTCGCGTATATCGAGACCCGTCGTGGGCTCGTCCAAAAGCATAAGGCGGGGCTGGCCGACCAAGACGCAGGCCAGTTCCACGAAGCGAGCGCCGGCAAAACTCAACTCGGACAACGTCTTCTGACCGTAGCTGGCCGGTAGACCGAACACCTTCAACGCGTTGACGGCCTTTTTGCGTAGCTCGCGTTCGACGTCTATGAATCGCCAGGGCCGCACGATGATGTCCCAACCCCGGTAGTTGACTGCCAGGTGCTGGGCGGCCAACAGGTTGTCCTCAACGGACTCGCCCATCATGAGGCCGAGATTCTGAAAACTTCGACCGATCCCCAATGTCGCCCGGCGATCAGCCATCATCTGCGTGATATCCCGCCCTTCGAGCCGGATCGCCCCGCGGTCGACCTTCTGCAGTCCCGAAATGACGTTGAACAACGTGGTCTTGCCAGCCCCGTTTGGCCCGATCAACCCGACAATAGCGCCCTGCTCGACGCTGACCGAGACGCCATCGAGCGCCTGCAGGCCACCGAAGGCGACCGAGGCCCCCGAGACATCCAGGATCGGCGCCTTCCGTTGATCGTCAGGCGCGCCGGCCTCGGCTACTAGCAAAACGGGTACCGCACTCACCCTGTTGACGACGTAGCTGGGCTCCACGCCGGTCCCTATCCCCGACGCCCAGCTAAAGTGGACCAACGGGAGTTTCGACGTCGCCTGCGGAGGTCCGAATCCAGATCGCTTTCGGCATCGGGGCTCATTTCATCGAGGACACAATCGAGAGCAACGGGCTCCGATGGCTCGAACCGGCTGAGAACTTGTCTCATGGCGCCGTTGATCCCGTTCTTGTTGGCCGTCAGGCTGAGGACCAACCCGATGGGGCCCATGTAGTTGATCCACGTGGCCGCGCTGGAGATGAAAAGGGCGCCGCCCTCCAAGAGGCCCCCAATCACAATGACCCCTCCGACAAAGCCCGTTCCGGCGATCACAACCACCAGGAGATAGGTAAAGGAAAGGGTAGTTGGGAAAGATTGGGCGCTCACCACCCGGGTCCAGACGACGGTGAGGCTCCCGGACAGGCCCGCGAACGCGCCAGCCAATACGTAGGCCAGAATTCGGTAGAAGCGGACCTGGATGCCAAAAACGGCGGCAGCCTCCGGGTCGGCCTTGACCCACAGCATGGCGCGAGCGACCCTGGAGCGATAGAGACCCCACGTCGCCAAAACGATGAGGACGAAGAGCCCGCCGACGACAGGATAGAGCGATTTGCTGGTGTTGAACGTGAGGCGGCCCAGGCTGGGCACGGCCGCTTGGCGGCCCGATGCTGGGCCGACGAGCCAACTCTGGTTGAAGAAGTAGCTGTTGATGGCGATCCCAACGGCGAAGGTTACGAGCGCTACCTGAAGCCCTTTGGCCCGCAGCGCCGGCAGCGCCACGATCGCCCCAACGCCAGCGCCGACAACGAGGCCAGCTGGAACGAGCAAGAGAGGCGACACATCGAAGCGTTCGCTCAGACCCGCCACCACGAAGGCGGGTACCCCTACCATCCCGGCGTGGCAAAGGGAGAGTTCTCCGGCCCAGTTCACCAGTATGTGCAGCCCGATTGCCGCGACCACGAAGATGAGCACAACGCCCAACCGGTATATCGTCAGCTGGCTAAACAGCAACGGCAACCCGACGAGCGCAATAGCCACAATAGCAATCGCCAATCGCTTCGCGAACGCCTGTTTCCGCTCCGAAACCTCAGGCACGACTGCGCTCATCTCAGTAAGCCGTGCGGACAAGGCCGCTCGGACGCACGACCATGAGGATCAGGATGAGCGCCGCGATGGCCAAGTCGGTGACGCCCGTGATCGGCGACTTAAAGGTCACTACGCCCTCACCCACGCCGAGAAGGATTCCGGCGGCAAACGCTCCCCAGATGCTTGTGAGTCCGCCGACCAGCGCGGCCGCCAGTCCACGGACCATGTAGCTGATCATAAAGCTCGTGGTAAATGCTCCGAGCGGGGCGATCAAGATCGCCGAGACCGTGGCCAGGGCGCCGGCCAACGCCCAGGTGGCCATTGAAGTGAGGTTTATATTGACCCCTACCAGCCCTGCCGCGAAAGGGTCCACCGCGGAAGCCCGCAATCTGAGCCCGAAGCTGGTAAAGCGGTACAGCGCCCATAGCCCCAGCAGCGTGACCGCGGCGCAGCCGGCGATAAGGAGTTGCTGCGGCTCGATCGACAAGCCAGCTATCCGCACTCCTTTTCCTCCAATTAGAGGGTTCGTGAACTGCACGCCGCTCCCCCACCGTTGAACGGCGATGACAAGAAGTAACGAATCCACCGCGAGCGTGCCCACCATCACCTGCAGCCGGGAGGCATTGCGCAACGGCCGAACCACCGCGAGCTCCGTCCCTGCTCCCACCGCGGCGCCGACTGCCACGGCCGCAAGCAGCGGGACCAACAGCCCATGGTCGGCACTGCCCAACTGACGGTTGGCCAAGAGTCCACCGCGCAGTTCGGCAAAGACGAACGCCCCGATCATTCCCGTCTCGCCGTATGCGAAATTGATTACGCGACTGCCGCGATACACGACAACCAGACCGACCCCCAGCAAGCCGTACACGATACCGACGAACAGTCCGTTCACAACGACGGTGCTCATATCCCCTCCTCAACGAACGTTCGTCGGCCGAACGGTAGCACTGTTAGAAGTTTGATTCGGCTTGGCCGGTCCCCATCCATGTGTCCGCGGCGCTGCAGCATTTCATCGGCCATTGGCCGGGGGCGCCGACCACCACGCTGGGCCCCCACGTGAGCGGCGCCAGGATCTGGTTGTTGTAGCCCTTGATCGAGTTCATGCCGGCCAGCAAGCTGGCTTCTGTGGGATTGGGCCCCGCAGCCTCGAGGACCTTGCCCAGGACGAGTGCATAACCGTAGAGGCTCATGGTGTCTCGGTTACAGGTGGTCTCGTGATATTGGTGGCACAACTGCACGAACCCTGCGTATGCCGGCGAGTCGTCCGTCGCGTTTTCCTCTATCGCCTGCACACCAGTGAGCAAGGTCGGGTCCGCCTTCGCGTAGTCATCGAGCGGCCAGCCCTCACCGGTCCACACCGGCGAATAATCAAGAGCCTTGGCCCCCCCGAGAACGCCGAGCGCTTCCAAACCGGTGAGAATGGCAACGTTCTGCGCGCCGGCGTCCTTCAGCCGGACGAGCTCCGCCGTGTCGTTCGATTGATTCGGCTGAATCCCTTCTACATCCACCACATCCATACCCAACGCCTTGGCCTTCGCCACATACCCCTGTTCCACTTGATTGGATTCGCCCTCGACATAGATCACACCGAGTTTCTCGTTTCCTCCGTGCAACACGTTCTTCACATACGTCGCCAAAACCGGGCCCGCAGAGGGATTCGACGTAATGGTATGCACGTACTGCCAGGCAGCGGTCCCTGACGGAGGAGCGTCCTGCGCCACGTCCAAGATCGACGGCACGTGCGCATCGTTTAAGCATTGCGCCTCGACATTGACGCCGTCCACCATCACCGTGGTAAACGAATTGTTGCTCTGCTCCTGCTTGCAAGCCGCCACCGCCCCATCCGTGGGATCCGAATACGCCTTGTTGTCCACGTGGGTGAGGATGACCTTGCGACCATAAATACCCCCATGGGCGTTGACGTCAGCCAACCACGTCCCATAGCCGCCGGCCACGACCTGAGAAATGATCGGTCCGTAACCCCCGGAGAACGCTGCCGAAACGCTCACCGTTATCGACGTCGCCGTCACCCCAGGCGCCGCGTCACCCGCGGCGGCTGCCGTCGCACCCACAGACGTCGAACTCCCCCCGCCACCCACCGACTTAGAACCCGAAGACCCACACGCCGATGCCACCAATGACAGACACACCGCACCCACGACCACCGACCGCATACGCAACCGAACCACAGAAAACCCCCCTTTTTGACCTCCCCGGCGGACTCCGGGCAGGGCGGGGACGGGGAGGCCAGCTTCCCGTCCAATACCCCTCTTCGACGCGTCCCTCTTCGACAACAGTCATCATCCAACAGTCATCGGTTAACCGCAAGGGGTTTTTCCGCTATCATGTGGGGCAGGCACCAGGGGGAAGGCCGTCGACCGCTAGCCGGTCAGGCGCGCATCAAGAGAGGACGGGCCATGTCTGAATTCTGCGAATCCACGACCCGAATAGCGGTCGGGTTCGCATGCTCGGCGGCCGAGGTAGGCGATGGATGGCCACCGCCCAGCGCGGCGAGCCTTCGCTCGGAGAAGGTGCGCTCAGCGCCCCAGGCCAGGCGGGGGCAGCGGATGGTCTGCCAGCCAGCTCTGGTAGGCGCCGACCCACGGGTTCGAGCCGCCGATCGCCGCTTCAAGGTCTCCGTGCAACAGCGCGTCGCAGATGCCCACCAAATCGGCCGCGCGGGGCTTCCAGGTCTCACTCTCGTCGCTCTCGACGAAAAACGCACGGGCCTGAGCCTGGATGATCAGGGACTCGGCGATCTCCACCAAGCGCTGGTGACCGGCGATGCGGAGGATCAACCTGACGAAGTCGACACCCTTGGCCAGCAGCGTCTCGCCGTCCGCTTCGCTGGGCATCTGGACTTTGAACTCCTCCAGAGACGCTCGGGCTTCCGCTCCGAGACGGGCCATGGCGCGCTCGAGGGCGAAGGGCCACAGCACCATCCAGAGGCTGATGATCTCCTCGACGTCCGCAGGGGAGAGCTGACGGACGAACGTGCCACGCCGGTCGATAGAAACGATCAAACCGGTACGTTCCAACTCCTGCAGTGCCGTTCGGATCGGCCCTCGACTGGTACCGAACCGGTTGGCGAGCTGTTGCTCGACCAAGCGTTCCCCAGGCGAGTACGTGCCCTCGAGGATCGAGGCGCGGATCGCGTTATACACGCCCCGCCACGGATAGAGGTCCGCAACATTGTCGTCGGTCACGTTTGCGTACCCCTCTGAGTCTCGCTCGATGCTCGTTCTGGGTAGACCCGGGACACTTCTGGTGACCTCCTCGGTCCTTGCGGCAAGCAGCATCATAACCGTTAACAGTCAACGGAAAACAGATTACACACCGGGGCCGGAGGCATCTTCCTCCCACCAAACTTAGGAGCCGCTGTGGATGATCCCGGGTATGACGGGGATGACGGAGTTACGCCGATGTTCAGCGGCCTGCGAGTCGTGGAGCTTGGGCAGTACGTCGCGGGCCCGCTAGTCGGTCAGCTACTGGCGGACCTGGGCGCTGACGTCTTGAAAGTCGAACGGCCGGGAGGCGACCCGTATCGAGGTGAACCCGGCCGGTTTTTGGCCTGGAACCGAGGAAAGCGCTCGGTCGTCCTCGATCTCCATACTCAAGAAGACGTACGCGTTCTGGCCAATCTCATCCGGGGTGCGGATGTCGTCGTCGAAAACTTCCGGCCCGGCGCGCTCGAGCGTCTCGGCGTCGATCTCGTTGCCCTGCGCCAGGAGTGTCCGTCCCTCGTGACCTGTTCGATCACCGGGTTCGGGTCCGGTGGACCGCTGCGTGACGCGCCAGGTTGGGAACCGCTCGTGCATGGCCGGGCCGGCCTACACGTCGGCTTCGGCGAACACGACGAACGGGTGTGGCGACCGTTCCCGTTAGCCAGCGTGACCGCCGCACTGCTGGCCATGTTGGGCACGGTCGCCGCGCTGTGGGAGCGCGAAAGCAGCGGATTGGGCCAGCACGTCGAGACGTCGTTGCTCGATGCCGCGCTCTTTATCAACGGCTCGGCCGTACTGCAGGGCGACCCCCCGTCGATGGGCACGCAGGGCCGCACCGGATCAGCTCGGGTGCACATGTACCCAACCGCCGACGGCTGGTTGCAGGTCGTGGCGGGCACCGACCGCAGCGCCAATGCCTTCAACGAGCTGCTCCTCCGGGAGGCGCGCAGCGTCATCAAGGAGGCATCACCGATCACCGTGACGGGTGAGCGCCTGGATCCGGAAGTGGTGCGGGCGCGGTCCGTGATGAACACAAAGTCGGCACGGGAATGGGAAGCGATCCTGTCGGAGATCGGCGTACCGGCCGGGGTGAGCGGGCAAGTCGAGGACTGGTTCGAGCACCCGCACGCCAAAGCCTCCGGCCTGTCACAACGATGGCAGGACTCCCCCTTCGGCGATATCACCGTTGCCGCCGCGCCGATACGGGTCGAAAGCAAGGGGCACGCACGGAGCCCGAGCACCGGACCGCCGCCCATGTTGGGCGATTCTTCGCCCGAGTGGCGAAGTCACCGTCGGTTCCACCAACCGAGCGACAACCAAACGTTGGCCGCGGCGCCGAGCGGCGGAGCATTGGCCAACGTGGCCATGCTCGATCTCACCCGCATCCTGCCCGGTCCGCTCACCGGCAGACTCCTGGCCGAACTCGGCGCGGACGTGATCAAGGTGGAGCCGCCCGGTGGCGAAGAGGGGTACCTCGTCCCCTTCATGTATCTGGAAGGAAATCGTTCGAAGTCGTCGGTCGAGATCGACCTGAAAGACGAGGCCGGACGCCGGCGCTTCGAGACGCTCGCCGCCGGCGTCGACGTGGTCATCGAGAACGCACGATCGGGAGTATGGGACCGCTTGCGCCTGGGCGAGGAGGAGTTGCACGCCATCAACCCGCGGTTGGTCTACGCCCGATCAAAGGGCTACGGCGTCAAGGGACCGTACGCCGACCTTCGGGCGTTCGAGCACGTGCTCCAAGCCATGACCGGGATGCAGGCCACGCAGGGCGGATCCACACCGCCGCGGATGATGACCGTCCCCGCGGCGGACTACGCGACGGGCGTGTGCCTGGCCATCAGCGTGGTCTGCAGTCTGTTAAACGGACGGAGAAAAGGTGACTGGCTAACGGTGAACGCGTCGCTGGCCACCTCGGCCACCCTGTTGGAGGCCGAGCACCTGACCCGCATCGCCGGTGCGGAACGTATCCGCGACGATGTCGGCGACGACCTCCGCGGCCCCGACGGGGCGCGCCACATCTATCAGGTGGCCGACGGCTGGGTGGTGGTCTTTGCGTCGACGGCGGCTGCCCGCAAATCCCTGATGGCTGCGCTTGGTGCCGACTCGACCGACAGCCCTGCGATCGCCGCAGCGCTCGCCGGGCGCTCAGTGGCTGAGGTCGTCAATGAGCTAGGCGCCGTCGGCGTACCGGTCGCGCCGAGCGTGCCGCCACAACAAACCGCGGACGACGTCCAGGTCCGGTCGCGCGGCCTGCTGGTCCCGCTACAGCATCCGACCCACGGCTGGGCGGTACAGGTCGGGCTGCCGTTCACGCTTTCACGTAACACTCCTCGAATACGGGGCCACTCGCCGCTCCTCGAGAGCGAGCGGGCCTCGACGCCGGAAATCTCGCCACAAGCTTTTGTTAACCGTTGACTGATGTCAGCCGACGGTTTACGGTTGACGAACCGAGGATCATTCGGTCACCTGACCTGTCGTCGGGTTCTCGCTGACCTGCCCTGCTCACCCGTTCCTGGAGGCAACCTGCATGGCCAAGTTCGACATCATCATCAAGGCCGGAATGATCTTTGATGGCGCCCGCAATCCCCGCTACATCTCGGACGTGGGCATCAAGGACGGGATCATCACGGAGATCGGTTTCCTCAAGGATTCGGACGCCGATCGGGTACTCGACGCCAAGGGCAAGCACGTCGCCCCCGGCTTCGTCGACCTCCACACCCATTACGACGGGCAGATCTTCTGGGACCCGTACTGCTCGATCTCCGGATGGCATGGGACGACGTCGGTGGTCATCGGCAACTGTGGTTTCGGCCTCGCGCCGGTGCTCCCCGAGCTGCGCGACCGCTCCATGCTGGCCCTCACGCGCAACGAGGCGATCCCGCTCGCCTCGATGCAGCACGGCATCCCGTGGGACTGGGTCACCTATCCGGAAATGCTCGACAGCTTGGAGCGCACCGACAAGTCCGTAAACATCCTCCCGTACGTCGGGCTGACACCGCTGCTCATATGGGTGATGGGTATGGACCGGGCCAAAGCCGGAGAGGTGCCCACGGACGAGGAGCACGCGGAGATGCGACGGCTCCTGCATGAGGCCATGGACGCCGGCGCGTGCGGATGGTCGGTACAGCGCATGAGCAAGGAGATCAACTTCCAACGCGACTTCGACGGCACCCCGCTACCCACCGACGTCATGCACGACGAGACGGCGATCCATCTGGCCGAGGTGCTGGGCGAGCGCAACGCCGGATTCATTCAGATGACCCTCGCCCGCTCGGTGACCGATCCGAGCGTGGATCGACTGCATGTCGAGCACCTGGCGGAGATCAGCCGGCGCCCGATCATCTGGAACGCCATTGCCGCCCTCAGCGGTGCCCCGGTGCATCGTGACGTCATCAACTGGCTGAAGAGCTGCATCGAGCGCGGCCTGCGCGTCAACGCCCAAGCGGCGACCACCGAGGCTCCCCTGTTTTTCACCTTCGAGGACTGGAACCTGTGGGATGACTCTCCGGCGTGGCGCGAGGCGACGCTCGGGACGACCGAGGAGCGACTCGCCAAGCTGGCCGAACCTGAGCGTCGACAGGGCATGCGTGACTGGCCGACGATGGCCGGATCGTCGGGTCCAATCGCCGAAGTCGTGCTGATCCGCACGAGTGCGCCCGAACACAAGCAGTACGAAAACCTCAAGATCCGCGACATCATGACCCTCACCGGGAAGGACGAGATCGACACCATCCTGGACATAGCGGTGGCCGATGGGCTGAAGGCGTTGTTTTACGGCGAACCCTTCGCCGGAGCCCGGGGCTATCAGCGCGAGGTAGTCGAGTTCGAGTACGGAATCGCGGGAGTCTCCGACGGGGGCGCGCACACAAAATTCCTGACGGCCGGCCGCTATCCAACCGAATACCTCACCAAATGGGTCCGTGAGATGGCGTGGGTGAGCCTAGAGGACGCGCACTGGCGCCTCAGTGCCTACCCGGCGTTCTGCGCAGGCTTCACCAACCGCGGGGTTATCCGGGTCGGGGCCTTCGCGGACGTCATCGTCTATGACTACAAGGACCTCGCCGTTTTGCCCGCCGAAGTTGTCTATGACTTCCCAGGCGACGAGTGGCGTCGAGTGCAGCGCGCACGCGGCTACAACTACGTCATCGTCAATGGTCAGGTGACCATCGAAAACGACAAGATCACCGGCGCAGCTTCTGGCCGTCTACTCCGGCACGGCGGCTGACAAATGGCCGACTTCGTTGAATCGTTCGCGGCGTCGAAACCCGACGCCCCCGCCCTCATCGACGGCGACCGGGTGTTGACGTGGGCGGCGTTCGCCGCTCGCCGTGACCTCATTGCTGCGGCGCTACGGGGCATCGGTATCGCTCCCGGTGATGCGGTAGGCGTCTACGAGGTTAACTCCGCCGAGTATTTCGTCATCCTGAGCGCCGTGCAGCGAGCCGGGGCCACCGCAGTCCAGATCAACTGGCGACTGACGGCCGACGAGCTGTCGTACGTCCTCGACAACTCCGAGGCCGTCGCGGTCTTCGTCAACGAGTCGTACTTACCCATCGTCGATGACATCGTCGAGGGATCGAGCGTGAAGCAGTGGATCGTGATCGGCGACGACCGGCGCCCGTGGGCTCGCCAGCTCGAGGAACTCATCGCCGAGGCGCCCACGTCGCTCCCTGTGGAGACGACCGAGCCGCTGGGCGGCACCATGATCTACACGGGGGGGACGACCGGGCGGCCAAAGGGCGTTCGACGCGCCGCATTCAGTCCCGATGCTTTGGACCCTGGTTTCGCCGAGGCGATTGCGGCGTTCCTGCATGTGATGCGCCTCGATCTCCCGCACACGCACCTCGTCACGGCTGCGCTGTATCACCAAGGCCCGATCGGCTACTCCACGCTGGCGCTGACCAACGGTGGCACGGTAGTCATCATGCGCAAGTTCGATCCCGAGGACGCGCTGCGCCTCATCCAAGAGCACCGTTGTACGAGTACGTTCATGCCGCCGGTCGTCGCCAAACGCGTAGTCGGCCTGCCCGAAGAGGTTCGCCGCCAATATGACACAAGCTCCCTGGAAGTGTTTGTCGTCACCGCGGGACCCGTCCCCCAGAAGTTGAAGGAAGACATCCTCGACGCCTTCGGGCCGGTGTACTACGAGGCATATTCATCGACGGAGACTGCCTTGTGCGCGACTGCGTTGACGCCCGCCGATGTGCGAGATCGCCCCGGCTCGTGCGGCCGGGTGATCGCAGGCGCCGCCTTTAGCATCCGCGACGAGAGCGGTAACCCGCTCCCGGTCGGAGAGCGTGGCCTCATCTGCTGCCCGAACCTACGGGGAACGTTTAACGGCTATCACAACGACCCCGTGCTAAGTCAGGAAGTCTTCCTCAAGGACTGGCTCACCGTCGGCGACATCGGCTACATGGACGAAGACGGCTTCCTCTACATCGTCGACCGGGCGCGCGACATGATCATTTCGGGTGGCACCAACATCTATTCCGCCGAGATCGAAAACGTACTTCACGAGCACCCTGCTCTCCAAGACGTCGCCGTCTTTGGGGTCCCCGATGAGGACTGGGACGAACGTGTGCACGTCGCCGTCCAGTTGAAACCGGGCCAGACGATAACCCTGGAGGAGTTACAGGCGTTCGCCCGTCAACGCCTCGCCGGCTACAAGATCCCCCGAGAGCTATCCGTCCACGTGGATTTCCCGCGGGACGCGGCAGGCAAGCTGGCCAAAGCCGGCCTGCGCGCCCCGTACTGGCCGTCCGTTTGAATCAGCTACAAACAGGAGCTCAACTATGACAATGACCAACCCCGAGATCGTTTGCGACATGCTGCACCGCCAGTGGAACCTGCGGGACATAACCGCAGTCGACGACGCCATTGCCGAGAACCACATCGATCACAACCCGACCCCTGGCCAGGCGCAGGGCCGAGCCGGCGTCCGAGCGGCGATCCAGGCGCTCATCGATACCGCTGACAACCACTGCGAGATCCACGAGTCATTCGGTTCTGGGGATCTGGTAGCCACGCGCTACACCATGACGTCGACGCATAGCGGCGACATGTTCGGGATACCAGCTGCGGGCAAAACCACCAAGGCCCACGTCGTCGAGATCGATCGCCTCGAAAATGGCGTGATCGTCGAGAGCTGGGGCGAGTACAACTCCTTTGAGATGATGCAACAGCTCGGAGTAATACCGGAAGGCATCGGTCACTGATGCTCAGCCTGCTCGTTGATTGCCGGGCGACCGTCGGAGTATGAGCACGATCGCCAGCAGCCTCGACCGGCGGTCTGAAGGCTTTACTAGTAACGCCGCAGTCCAACGAGCCGCGGCGGATCTGCTGCGCGAACGACAGCAGTGGGCCATCAACGGTGGCTCAAACCGGGCCAGGTCGATCGCTCGCCACCTGGCGCGGGGCAAGTTGATGCCCCGCGATCGTATCGATCTGGTGATTGATGACGGCACACCGTTTCTCGAGCTGTCCCCGCTCAGCGGCTGGGGCCAGTACGACGATGAAGCGCCGGGCGCCGGCATCGTGACGGGGATCGGCCTCGTTCGGAGGATTCCGTTCATGTTCATCGCCAACGACGCGACGGTCAAGGGCGGATCGCTGCTGCCGATGTCGATCAAGAAGCACGTTCGGGCCCAGCAGATCGCGGAGGAGAATCAGCTCGGCTGCATTTACCTGGTCGACTCGGGCGGCGCCTTCCTCCCGCTGCAGGACGAGGTGTTCCCCGACAAGGACCACTTCGGTGGTACCTTCTACCGGCAGGCGAGGATGTCGGCCGCCGGCCTGCCGCAACTGTCGGTCGTCCTTGGAGGCTGCACGGCCGGCGGCGCGTACGTACCGGCCTTGTCCGACGAGGTGATCATGGTCGAGGGAATCGGTCAGATCTTCCTGGGCGGCCCACCGATCGTCAAGGCGGCGCTCGGTGAGATCGTCGACGCCGAGGACCTCGGCGGGGCGCGTCTGCACGCGCAGGTGTCCGGCGTCGCAGACTACCGGGTGCAAACCGAACGCCAAGCGTACGCCAAGCTCAGGGAGGTGTGCGCCACTACCAATCAGCGGCGCATCGACTACCGTGCGGTGGACGGCGACTGGGTGGAGCCGGTGGAACCGCTCTACCCAGCTGAAGATCTCTACGGCATCCTCAGCGCTGCGGCCCGCGTGCCCTTCGCCGTCCAGGAGGTGATCGCCCGGCTGGTCGACGGGTCGGAGCTCGCCGCGTTCAAACCAGAGTGGGGCACCTCGATGGTGTGCGGCTTCGCACGACTCTTGGGCCACGCCGTCGGCATTGTCGCCAACGATGGCATCATCTTTTCTGACTCCGCACTCAAGGCCACCCACTTCATCGAGCTCTGTGAGCAGCGGCGCTTGCCGCTGCTTTTTCTTCAGAACACCACCGGGTACATGGTCGGGCGGGAAGCCGAAGCACAGGGAATTGCGAAAGACGGTGCCAAGTTGGTCGCCGCGGTGGCCAACGCAACGGTCCCTCGCTACACCGTGCTCATCGGCGGCTCCTATGGTGCCGGCAACTATGGCATGTGCGGGCGTGGATTCAATCCGAGGTTCCTCTTCTCGTGGCCCAACTCACGGATCAGCACCATGTCAGCGGAGGTCGCCCAGACGGTCCTCGTCGATATCCGACTCGGCGGCATCCGCGGCGCCGACACTTCGCCCGACGACATCGAGCGAATGCGGGAGGAGATCGGCGAGCAGTACCGGACACAGTCCGATCCGTACTACGCGACGTCCAGGCTGTGGGACGACGGGCTCCTCGATCCCGTGGACACTCGCGACGCGCTCGGGCTGTGCCTCGCGCTTGCGGCACGCCAAGACAAGGCTCCGCCTGGACGCGGTCTCGTCTATCGGATGTAGCGCAGTGCGCATCCTTGTTGCCAACCGCGGTGAGATCGCCACCCGAATTATTCGTACGGCGACGCGCCTGGGGTTCCAGACCGTCGCAGTATTTGCCGATCCCGATCGTGGCGCGCCGCACGTCCGGCAAGCGACGATGGCCATCCGACTTGGGCCCGCCGATCTGGACCGTTCCTATCTGTCGATCGAGGCCCTGGTCGCGGCAGCAGAGCAAACGGCGAGCACTGCGGTGCATCCAGGGTATGGGTTTCTCTCGGAGCGCGCGGATTTCGCCCGGGCGGTGGAGGCGGCCGGCCTTCTGTGGGTAGGTCCCCGCCCGGAGGCGATCGAGATCATGGGATCAAAGATCGAGGCGCGCCGTCTGGCGGCACGAACCGGCATCCCAATCGTCCCGGGCTTCGACTCCTCCCAGGATGACCAGGCGTTGACGGCGGGTGCGCACCAGATCGGCTTTCCTGTCCTCGTCAAGGCGTCGGCCGGAGGTGGAGGCAAGGGCATCCGGATCGCTTTCACGCCGAGCGAACTACCGGGCGCGCTCAGCCAGGCGCGCTCGGAGTCGCGCCGGTCGTTCGGCGACGCGGCGGTCATCGTCGAGCGCTACATCACCCGACCGCGGCACGTGGAAGTACAGATCGTCGGGGACAAGCACGGCAACGTGGTCGACTTCGGCACGAGGGAGTGCTCGGTGCAGCGCCGCTATCAGAAGCTGATGGAGGAGGCGCCTGCCCCGAACATCAGCGAGGACACCGAGCGAATGTTACGCACCTGGGCGCGAGCGGTCGGCGCGGCGGTCGGCTACGACTCTGTTGGCACCGTCGAGTTCGTGCTGGACGATCGGACAGGCGAGGCGTTCTTTCTGGAGATGAACACGCGGCTACAGGTCGAGCACCCGGTCACGGAGGCGATCACTGGACTCGACCTAGTCGAGATCCAGATCCGTGTAGCTACCGGAGAAGAGACGCCGTTCCCTCTGGAGTCGCCGCCGACGGTCGGCCACGCCTTCGAGGCGCGGATAAACGCCGAGGACCCGTCGCGCGACTTCATGCCCCAGACCGGGTCCGTCTCGGTCATCGACGTGCCGCCCGGAGTGAGGTGGGACAGTGGCATCGACGCAGGCAGCGTGATCACGCCGTTCTACGATTCGATGTTGGGCAAGCTTATCGTGCATGGCCCTGACCGAAATGCGGCTCGCCGCAAGCTGCTGGCCGCACTGGACCAACTGCTGATCGGGGGTGTGCGGACCAACACCGGTTTTCAGCGGTGGCTGCTCACCCAGGATCCTGTCGTGGCGGGACGAGTCACGACCCGCTTCCTGGACGAATCCGGGCCCATGCCGGCAGCCACCGCTAACATCGGCTTCCTCGCAGCGGCCGCCTGGTTGGCCACACGCGACCGCCCTGGCGCAGGCGCCGACGTGTGGCATCACTTGGGGCGTCGGCGGTTTACCCCCCATGATTCCGCGCGCTCGGTATTCCTCGAGGACCTCGACGGACAGGTTGTGGAGATCGTCCTCTTCGGAAAGGCCGGCTCCTACGTGGTCGACGGGGCAGGCCTGCTCGACGATGTGCGGGTCGAGGGCGGGCGGCTCCTGTGGGCGGTCGAAGGCGTGGAGCACTCGACCCCGGCGCACATCGACGTCATGGCCCGCACCGTGTCGATCGCATTCGAAGGCACCGTCGGAAACTTCTCGGTACGCCGCCGGATCGAACAGTGGAACGGACGATCCGAGGTCGGGGGGAACGGCGCCACCGACATCGCCGCACCGTTCCCCGCGGTGGTCACCGAAGTCAAGGTGGCGGTCGGCGATCTCGTCGAGTCAGGAGTGGTCGTTGTCGTCATCGAGGCCATGAAAATGCTCCACTCGCTCACCGCAGGGGGACCTGGGGTCGTCGCATCTGTTCGCGTCGCAGTCGGCGACCAGGTTGGTTCTCGCGAAATCCTCATCACGTTCAAGGACCCGACATGACTGGAGCCCTGCCATGACCGCAGCCGCCCCCCTCCCCCGGCCGGTGATGGGTCGATGGTTCGAGGAACTCCAGCCAGGTCTCGTCATCGACCACGCGGTGACCAGAACAGTCACCGAGAGCGACAACACCCTCTTCTCGGTGCTGACGATGAACGCTCAGCCACTGCACCTCGACGAGGCCTTTGCCTCGACGACCGAATTCGGCACTCGGCTAGTCAACAGCCTGCTGACCTTGGCCTTGCTCGTCGGGCTCACCGTGTTCGAGACAACGCTGGGTACGACCGTGGCCAACCTGATGTTCGAGGAAGTCGTCTTCCCCCGCCCCGTGTTCCACGGCGACACGATCCGTGCGCAGACTGAGGTAGTTGCCGCCCGCCCGTCGGTGTCGCGTCCCGCACAAGGCATCGTCACCTTCGAGCACCGAGCCTTCAACCAACATGATGAGCTCGTCGCTCGTTGCCGGCGGGCGGCCCTGATGTGGCGCCGGCCATGAGCGGCTGGTCCGCCCCGTGGAAGGACGTCGCCATTGTCGGCGTGTACAACACCCGCCAGGCCAGATCGCTCCCTGACGTGACGTCGAAAATGCTGATCATGGAGGCGACCATCGGAGCGCTGAGCGACGCAGGCCTGGCGATCGCCAACGTCGATGGCTTTTGCTCGGGGACTGCCTCCGCTGAGCTGGTATATGACCTCGGCATCGGTCCCGCGTGGATCGGTGGTGGTGCCGGCTACCCGATCATGGACCTGTTCGAATGCGCGGCTGCCATCTCCGCCGGACTGGCGTCGGTCATCGTGGTGGCAGGCGGCGACGCCGGCACCTATCGCGACCGCTTGGCGACGGCACCCTGCACGCGTCCGGCGAACGAGTTCGTCGCCCCGTGGGGACTGTTCACCGCCGCCGAGTTCGCCCTCATCGCCCGCGCCCACATGGACCGCTACGGGACCACACCCGACCAGCTGGCGCTGGTCTCGGCCACGATCCGCGACAACGGGCACGTCAACCCGGAGGCCGTCTACTTCGACCGGGGCCCGTTCAGCGTCGCCGACGTCCTGGCCTCGCGGATGATCGCCGATCCCTTTCACCTCCTCGACTGCTCCATGACGTCCGAGGGTGGCTGCGCGCTCGTGCTGGCGCACATCGATCGTGCTGCGGACCTGCGCCGGCCGCCGGCCTTCCTTCTAGGTGCGGGCCATGACACCTTCGGCCCGCCGTACCACCATCCGCCGCTCTGGGACCTCGCGGGTCGCCGCCCGAGTGAACTCGTCAACGGCTTGGTCGGAGCTCGAGCTGCACGGATCGCCATGACCCCCGCCGGCCTACACCCCCACGACGTCGACGTCCTCGAGTTATACGACCCGTTCTCCTTCGAGGTGATCCGGCAACTGGAGGCATACGGCTTCTGCGCCCCGGGCGAAGGCGGCCCCTTCGTCGAGGCCGGCAACATCGCACCCGATGGCCCTTACCCGGTCAACACCGACGGCGGCCTGATGTCATTCAGCCATGCCGGCAACATCCCCCAACACCTGCAGCGAATCATCCGTGCCGTGCAACAGGTGCAGGGGCGTTGCCCGACACGCCAGGTGCCTGGCGCAAATATCGCCCTCTGCAGCAACGGCGGAGCCGGTGCCCTCTTTACCAGCGTTGCCGTGATCGGCGGTGAGCAGCCGTGACCCTGCTCCATCCACCGACCGGATCCGTTGTGCGGGCCACCCCCTCGAAGTTGTCCCAGGTGTTCTGGGACGGCTGCGCCCGCGGCGTCCTGCTCTACCAACGCTGCGCGAGCTGCACAGCCGCCATCTTCGACCCGGCTGACCGGTGCCGCCGCTGCCTCGCTACCAACCTCGAGTGGGCGGAGAGCGCAGGTGCCGGGTCGATCGCGACGTGGAGCACCGTCTGGCGCCCGGTGATCCCGTCATACGACGTGCCTTATGTCGTGGCGGTGGTCGATGTCGACGAGGGATACCAGATCGTGACGAACATCGTCGGCTGCGACCACACCGAGGTACGGTCCGGCCTCCGGGTCGAAGTCACCTTCCACACCGACGAGGACCGCTTCGCGCTGCCCTACTTCCGGCTCCAAGCCTCAACCTGAGCGCTGCTTGTCTTCTGCTGTCACTCACCACCGACCGTCGCTTACTGGAGATACCCACGATGTTGCAAAGCGATGCCCGCCCCTTCGATGCGGATAATCACTACTACGAACCGCTTGACGCGTTTACACGGCACCTTGATCCCGTCTGGCATCGCCGTGCGGTCGATGTGGCCGAGGTGCGCGGCCGGATACGCCACGTCGTCGGTGGGCGCGTGAACCATGCCGTTACCAATCCAACCTTCAACCCCATCGTCAAGCCGGGCTGCCTCTACGGATACTTCCGCTCCAACCCCGAAGGCCGTCCACGCACCGACTACCTTCGCGACAGCGAGCCGATCCCGGCGCACTACCGGGACCGCGATGCCCGTCTCAAGGTCATGGACGAACAGGGCCTGTCCGCAGTGTGGATGTTCCCGACCCTCGGCGTGCTTTACGAGCACGAGCTGCGACACGACCCCGAGGCGGTAGCAGCGACTTTTCGGGCATTCAATCGGTGGCTCGACGAGGACTGGGGCCTGCACTATCAAGACCGCATCTATGCCGCCCCGTATATCCCTCTCGTCGATGTCGACTTCGCCGTGTCCGAGCTCGAGTGGGCGCTCGAGAGCGGCGCGCGTGTGGTGTGCATGCGCCCTGCAGCACCCACGACGGCCGTCGGACCCCGGTCACCCGCCGACCCGATGTTCGACCCGTTTTGGGCGCGCATCAACGAGACAGGGATTACTGTTGCGGTGCACGGGGGTGAGAGCGGATACGGCTCCAATGGGTACTCGGCGAACGCCGACGCCGAACCCGGGGCCTTGGGCGAGGTCAGTCCCCTCCGCAGCATCCTGATGGCAGACCGCCCGATCATGGATTTTTTTGCGGCGCTCCTGTGCGATCATCTCTTCATTCGCTTTCCGAACGTGCGGGTCGCATCGATCGAAAACGGTGCGGAATATCTCCCGAGTCTCCTTGGCAAGCTACACAAGGCACACAAGCAGCACATCGGCTACTTTGCCGAGGATCCAGTGGATACCTTTCGCGCGCACGTGTGGATCAATCCGTTCTGGGAGGACGAGGTGCACGCCGTCATCGGACACATAGGAGCAGACCGTGTGCTCTTTGGTTCCGACTGGCCGCATGCTGAAGGTCTGGTCAATCCCCTCGACTACATCGCCGACCTCAAAGACCTAGATACCGAGACACAAGACCGGATCATGCGCGACAACGCGAAGAGACTGACCGAGCTTCGCCCCGTGTGATCGACTAGGTCCGTCAGCGCTGCCTCCCACATGGTCGGTAACGGTCTCCCCACCTCCGAGGCCCCCGTCGCCTGCGATTAACGGTCCCGACGAGGCAACGGATGTTTGTTGCGTGGCCGAGCCCGAAGTTCTGAGTACGAAGCACCGAGGGCCATGGCCCTGACCTTCGGACACTCACTTAAAGTGAGAGGCTCGACCGAGGAAGTCGAGCGGTGCTTCCTAAAAGAAGCGCTGCTCAGCGGTTCTTCTAGGAGGAAAGTGTCCTTACTGTGTCCTACTACCTCTTGGCAGCCCCAACGGGATTCGAACCCGTGCCTCCACCTTGAGAGTGCCATCCCCGGCATTTTTCGGAACTGTTTCCGCAGGTCAGAGGCTTGTCGATTTTTTTCGTGTCCAGGGTTTTTGCCCCTGCGTGCTGACACAGTGCTGACGGATCCGGGCCAGGGTAGTGACATGGCCCACGTCGAGGGGAGCCATCCATGCACAGTCCCGGCCCTAGCTACTTCCTGGTGAAAATTGGAACGAGAAAACCCTTATAGATAAACGGTTTTTGCTTCGGAGGATCCCCCGATGGGGGTGCGAATGTTGTCATGATGGTCTCAACCCTTTATCGCAGAAGGGATTGAGACGATCATGTTCAGACCATACGGCCCCGGACCGAGCTTGTGGGAGTCGCTGCTACCGCCTGAGGCGCTGGTCATGGCGCCGGAGTTGGCCCGGGTTGACGTCTTGTTGGACGACCCAGTGTTTTTTGACCCGTTCCGACCGTTTTTCTCGCCGCTGTTCGGTCGGCCGTCGACCCCGATCGAGACGTTCCTGCGCTTGATGTACCTCAAGTACCGGTATCGGCTGGGGTTCGAGTCGTTGTGTCGGGAAGTGACCGACTCGGTGTCGTGGTCCCGGTTTTGCCGGATCCCGTTGGGCGGGTCGGTCCCGGATCATTCCACGCTCCAGAAACTGGCGAAACGGTGCGGGCCGACCGCGATCGACGGTCTCAACCAGGCGCTCCTGACAAAAGCAGCCGCGGCCAAGGTCCTGCGCACTGACACCCTGAGAGCGGATACGACGGTCGTTCCGGCTGACGTGCGCTACCCGACCGACTCGGGGTTGTTGGCCCGCGGGGTGATCCGCCTGGTCGGGCTGGTCGCCGCGCTGCACACCTTGGGGCTCGCGGTGCGGACCTCGATGCGCGACCGGCGCCGGTCGGTGCGACGCCGGGCCCATGACATGGGGGTGTGGTTACGGCGGCGCAGCGACCAAGCCAAGACAGAAACCGCGGCGATCAACGCCCAGATGGTGGCCATCGCGGAGGCGTCGCTGGCCGAAGCGAAACAGGTGGCGGGCAACGCCCGCCGGACGATACGCCGGGCCGGGGGCCAGGTGTCAGGCAAAGCCGTCGCCAAGCTCGTCGAGTTGGAGATCACCATCGCCCGCTTGGAACGGGTGGTAGCCCAAACCCGGTCCCGTCTCGCGGGGGACATACCCGACGCGGCGACCCGGCTGGTGTCGTTGCACGACCCCGACGCCCGTCCCATCAAAAAAGGCCGGATCGCCAAACCGGTCGAGTTCGGCTACTTGGGCCAGGTCCTCGACAACGTCGACGGGGTGATCGTCGACCACAGCGTCGAGGTCGGGAACCCGTCGGATGGGCCGCTGCTCGCCCCAGCGGTCGCCCGGGTCAAAACACTGGCCGGCCGGGCCCCCAACAAGGTCACCGCGGACCGCGGGTACGGCGCGGCGGACGTCGACACGCAACTCACCAACATGGGTGTGGGCACCGTCGCCATCATCCGCAAAGGACGCCAAAGCGCGGCCCGTCAAGGCGAAGAACGGCGACCCCGGTTCCGGAAACTGATCAAATGGCGGACCGGCAGCGAGGCCCGTATCTCGACTCTCAAACGCCAATACGGCTGGGGCCGCACCCTCATGGACGGCGTCGCGGGCACCCGAACCTGGTGCGGGTACGGCGTGTTCGCTCACAACAGCAACAAAATCAGCGGCCTGCTCACCGCGAATAACGGCGTCGCCGCCCACCCAACGCCCACAGCAGTGCCCGACCGGTCCCCCCGGCGACGGCCCCCGCCACGACCGAAACCACCCCCCCCCTTACCGTTATCCGCCTGATCCCGGTCTGTCGGCTCCTTCCACGCGTCCCTCGCAACCCACCCGGGCTCGAAGGACACGAAAACGAGCTGAGGGACCGGGCAAACAAGGGCCGCGACCACTCCCAGACACCCCAAAACCAGCGCCAGGCCCTACCAGAAGGCTCTTTTCACCAGGAAGTAGCTAGCGGCCGCGCTTGGCTGCCTGATACTCGTCGACCCATGCCCGAGTGCTGCGCCACTGCCCGTCAGCGCCTTTTTGCCCCTTGAGCCGACCGCGAACAATCGCCGCACGTATTGCAGGAACGTTGAACTCCTTCGTAGCGAGCGCGGCCAACGGTACGAGCCGGAGCGGGCCGGCGACAGCAGGCACCACGAACCGATAGAGACTGTCGAGTACGGACCGGGCGATTAGCTCGCCCAGCGGGCCCGAATCGCCATTGTCCGCCCGTTGCAGCGAACGTAGGTATCGAGCGCGATCCCTGGTGTAGATGACGGCGGGTGGATAGCCGGAGCGGACCAAGAGAAGGTTGAGGATGAGCCGCCCGGTGCGGCCGTTGCCGTCGAGGAAGGGATGGACGCGCTCGAACGCCCCGTGAGCTGTAGCTATCGCCTCGACAACGTTCTCCGCACCGGTGATCGCGGAAAGCGATGCGACCCAATCCGCCATGGCAGCGGGTACCTCCAGCCACGAGATGGGGGTCATGCCGCCGGGGAACGGGTGGATGTCGTGCTGTCGGAAGCTCCCCGGAGTCTCGGCATCTGTGGCGTTCCGATGAGGTGAGACGCCCCACACGGGGCCGAGGGCCAGTTCGTGGATGTGGCGCAGCTCGGTCATGGAGAGGATCTCATCTGAGCGCCATTCACCAGGTTCGAGCGCATGGCTGTATACCCACCTGGCGGCGTCGGCGTACCCCTTGACCTCCATGTACTCGCTCAGATCCTTGTTGCCAACAGCGCGGCCTTCAGCAAGAAGTTGCTCGACCTGCTGCATGACGAGGGTGTTGCCTTCGAGTGCCGTGGAGTGGTGCGCTTCCTGGTACCAGATTGATGTCCAGATGTCGGCAGCCTCGGTGGGCGACGGGAGCCCCCCCATGCGTAGACGCAGTTCGGTGATCGCCTCGTCAAGCCGTTGGTAAACAAGGTGACGAGGCGGACGCCCCGTCCGTGCGGTGTTGAGTTCCACGAGAAATAACTCTAACTCAACATTCGAGCTGGTGTTGAGTTGGTGGCGAAATAAGTCGAACTCAACAACCGCAGCGTGACCGGCGTCGACACGCCACGGGGGTGGCCGGCCACGAGCTGCGGGTTTCATCGATTCAGGGTGCCGTTTGGAGCGTCTCTCGCCTACGACGCGGAGGGCCGGGTGACCGGGATGACGCGAAGGAGCTTTTCCAGTCCGGAGTAGTCCTCCGGGTTGGTGGTGAAAAGAGCGAGGTCTTCGGCAATCGCGGTGGCAACGATCATCAGGTCGGCGATCCGCCGGCGCGGCTTGCGGCCCGCGGCGGTTACGGCCGCGGGCACCCGGCCGTAGGCGCGGGCCGCCTCGGCATCGAACGGAACCGCGTCGAACTCGCTCTCGGCCCGCTGCAGGGTCTCCGTGCGGCGGGCGCGTTCCTCGTGCACCTCGTAGAGGTCCTGGTCATGGTTGCGGCGGACTTCGTGCGGTCCGGCAGACAGCTCGGCAAGGGTCACCGCACTTGCGCCATTTCGTCGGGGAGCTCGGCGGGGTTGATCCAGCGTCGCAGGATCAGGATGTTCGTGTCGATGAGACCCTGCCTGGGAGGCTCAGAGCTCATAAACGCCGACCGCCTCGTGGTCGGCGGCGGCATCCTGGTCGGCCCGGAACGTCTCAAGGTCGTTGCCCGGCGCGTTGTGTGACATCGCAGCGAACTCGTGCCGGGAGACGAATGTCCGCCGCCGGCGGATGGGTACCAGGTCCCCGATCTGATGACCGTCCCTAGTAACGGTGAACGACTGCCCGTGCTCGACGGCATGCATGATGGCGCACGACCTCGACCGCAGGTCGCGCTGTGTGATCTCCGGACTGCTCACGTTCACACGGTAGACCCAGTGCTACAGATACTCTGATCGATTATTGAGACCAAATCCGGGGTGACGGTCAAGCATCGGTGACTCTCACACGACAACGCCCACGGCCCTACATCGTCGACGGCTAGCTCCCAGCGGGGCACCACCAAGCAGTCAGTCCTGACGGCTGGCGCCTATCGGGCTGACGTGGAAAGCCTGGAACGGCGGTTCGACACCGACGGAGCCGCCGTGTTTCCGTTCGAACACCTGACCGAACCGGCCATGCGAGCGACCTTTGCGGGTTCAGACCGGCCGATCGCGAATGTCGCTCTCGCCGGACGGATGCTTGAAGGCGACGGAACGAGCGAAACCGGGCCAGGAGAAGCGGAGCAAGCCAATCGAGCCTGGCACGATCTCAAGCGACGTGGATACCCCTGCCGCTGATGGCTAACATTGCTTCCCCGAAGGTTTCCGACAATGAGGGGTGGGGTTGAATGTACTGGGCGACGTCCCAGGCTGTCGCCTCCCAGTTGACTGCGAGGTAACCGGCGCCGATGAGCTCGGTCACCCACGGGCCCACCATGTGCACACCAAGGATCCGTCCCGCTGTCCCATCGGCCTGTCGCTCGCAGATCACTTTCACAAAGCCCTCTGCGTTGCCGATGATGAGCCCACGACCGTTCCCGCTGAACGGATCCTTCTTGGTCACCACGGCGTAGCCAGCGTCGAGCGCGGCCTGTTCCGACAAGCCGACGAACGCCACTTCAGGATGGGAGTAGATACACCATGGCACCTTCGTGTAGTCGACCGGCGTCACGGACTGACCCAGGATCTGGTCGACGATCAGTACCGCCTCCGCGAAGCCGACGTGGGCCAATGCCGGCGTGTCGACCAGATCGCCGGCGGCAAACACTCCCGGCTCCCCAGAGCGCATGTACTGATCTACGACAACGAATCCGCGCTTGTCCAACTTGACCCTAGTACCCGCCAATCCAAGGCCTTCTGATAGCGGTCGACGGCCCACTGACACGACCACCGACTCCACGGTGATCTGTTCGCCTTCACCGAACTGCACAGTGGTGGATCGTCCGTCACCGGAGGGTGTGTGCCCGGTGACTGTCGTCCCGGTACGTACCGTGATACCCCGGCGCGTGAAGGATCGACGTACCACGTCGGCTACCTCCTGGTCGCAGCCTGGGAGGATTTTATCCAAGGCCTCGATGACGGTTACATTGCAGCCGAGATCGGAGAGCATGGACGCGAACTCGCATCCGATCGCTCCTCCGCCGATAACCAGTGTCGACGAAGGAAGGCCGTCCAGGTCGAGGAGTTCGTCCGAAGTCATAACGAGCTTGCCGTCAACTTCAAACCCGGGGATGCGGTGAGGCACTGAACCCGGCGCTAGGATTATGTGCTTGCCGAGAACCTCGGTGTCGCCGTCAATGGTGACCAAGTGGTCGGCACCGAGAGTTCCTACACCGATGAAGGTCGTCACCGCGCGCCTGTTTAACAAGGCCTGGAGTCCTGCCCACAGGTGGTCTACTACGTTCTGTTTCCTGGCCTGAGCCCGCGTGAAATCCAATGAGGGCGCGTCGATCGATACGCCGAACTCTGACGCGCTAAGCACCGCCCGATATACCGCGGCGGTCTCCAAGAAGTCCTTCGCCGGGATGCAGCCTCGGTGCAGGCACGTACCACCGACTTTGTCTTTCTCCACTATCGCGACGGTTAGTCCGGCGGTTCCGGCGCGTAGCGCTGTGGCATACCCGGCCGGACCGCCTCCGATCACGACTACATCGAATTCCTGGATTGTCGTCAGGGTCAGCTCCTCGGTTTGGACGCGATGATCGTCTTGTGCCCATTAGGCGAGCGGTCCTCGGCTACCGTCCATGAGAGCGAGTCACGAACCAAGGCCTGGTAAGCAGGGCTGCGGAGCGTCGAAACTGAATCCCCAGGCTGAATGTAAACCACCCGGGATCGCCCGGGTGTTCGTGTCCAGGCTACGATTCGAGAGCCGCGGGGGTGAGTCCACGCTTCCGACAATTGGCTAGTTGCTTTCTTCACGGGGCCGGTCGCCGCGAAAGTGGACTGATGGTCGGATGCCTCCACCGAAGCATCGGTGACGAGAATGGGCGTAATATCTTCCTCAAAAACCGGGCACACGTAGGTCTCGTCGAGCAGGTCCAATCCTCCGGGCAGGTGCTCGATCATCGGATGAGAGGGGTCAACTGGTGATAAGTGCTGGTGGACGTCGCGTTTGAAACCTGAGTCGGGCCAGCCTTCGTCGCGGACGGTCCCAGGCCGGAAGAGGTATTGGCCACCGACGAGTTCCGCCCATGGAGACCAGATCGGCCACGCCGCTAGTGAATGGTGGAGTATCACGAATCCGTGGCCAGCGGCGACGCGCTGGGTGAGCGCTGTGGCGAACCTTGGGAGGAGCGGAGGGTTCTGGACGGACTCCGGGCATGTCGTAGTGGAGGGTCGCGTCGTATGGATAGTTATCCGCGGCCATAACGTCGAGCGCTTCGGGGTGTTCTACCCAGTGGATATCGAAGCCGAGGGAATCGAGAAGCGTCTGAAAGGCGGCGTGGTCAAGAGAATGCCCTCCGGTCACAGCGAGAACGCGCACTACATTAGCTCCATTTCTTCAAGGTGTTCCGCTCGTTTTGAAGGTGTTCCACTTTGCTTGCATACGATCGCGATTCGCCGACGGAATGAGCTCGACGCGGGGACCGGTATTGGACGTGAGGTACGTTGCTGCGATCTCATCGCTAGGTCGGAGCAGGTCGTACTCCAGCCGGTAGCCTCGATCGAGAAGACCCTTTAGGTCCTTCTCTCGCTCGTCGGACCAGAACCCGAGATGATGGAAGGTCGCGGTGTTGACGCTCGATATGACGCCGTAGGGTAGGGGCTCGATGAGTTCGAAATGATGAGGCCCGTCCACCGAGTAGACGTAACGCACCCGGAATGTGCCGACCGAGCGATCGGGACTGAGCGCCGGTAACTCTGATCGTTTCGGAGTGGTCCAACGGCGAATTCCCAGGGCCGACATCTCTGCTACCGCCGCCTCGAGGTCGTCGACGATGAATCCCGAATGGAACAGGTTCCCAGGCAGCAGTGTCACCCTAGGAAGTCACCCCCATCATGTCGGGCATTCTCGAAGCGAGGTCCGATCCGATGTGCTCCAAGAGCTCTTTGGCTCCTCGCATGCAGCGGTGCAGGTCCCGCTCATAGTCCGTTAGGGCGGCGGTGGCGACGATTCCACATACGCCGAGGGCGTTGCGGTCGATGGCGAACGACCCTGCGACGGCTACGACGGGTACCCCGCGCTTGTGGGATACCGCGGTCACGTAGCCCGGAGCCTTGCCGCTGAATGTCTGTTCGTCCCACCTGCCTTCACCGGTAATTACGATGGAAGACTTGTCGATGGCGCTTTGGAGGTCCAACATGTGCGAGACAAGCTCCGCTCCGGAGACAATTTCGGCGCCAAGCACCCCTGCGGCTCCCGCCGCCACCCCTCCCGCCGCGCCCCCACCGACCATCCTCGCGATGTCCTGCCCGGTCGCTGTTGCTACCGCGGCGGCGAAGCGCTCGAAACCGAGCTCGATTAGCTCGACGTCGTCGGGCGATGCGCCCTTTTGGGAGGCAAATCGGCGGGCTGCTCCTTCAGGGCCGAGGAGGGGATTGCTCACGTCGGCGGCGACTCGTATGCGAGTGCTGGCCAGCCTTTGGTCCATGCCTGTCAGATCCAGTTTTCGGATAAGCGCCAAGCCGATTCCGCCGGGCTCTACTTGTCGGCCCCAGCGGTCTAGTGCCTGCGCTCCAAGTTCGCTCAGCATGCCGAGACCGGCGTCGGACGAAACACTGCCCCCGACGGCCAGGATAAGATCCGAGCAGCCGGCATCGAGGGCGGCGCTGATTGCCTTCCCGACTCCTTCGGTCCCAGTTCTCATGGGCTGGGGGCCCGCCGCTCCCAGGCGGCTCCATCCGCATATCTCAGCTAGCTCCACTACTGCAGAACTGTGACGGATACCTATCCGGGTCTCGACGGGCTCGCGAAGGGGACCGAGGGCCGATATCGGGTAGTCGGCAAATCCGCAGTTGAGGACGGCGGCCAGCGTCCCCTCCCCGCCGTCGGCGACCGGCACCAGGCGAAAGTTCGTTTCGGGGGACACCATGCGCCATCCTGCTGCGATCGACCGGGCCACTTGCAGCGCAGACAAGGATCCCTTGAACGAGTCGGGTGCAAGGCAAACTGTCCCTTTTGTCATGAGGGTGTTGCCGAGAATGTCCGGGCTACGCCCCCGTCCACGGCGAGCTCGATTCCTGTGATGAAGCTGGCGGCCGGTGAGCAGAGCCATCCGATGGCCGCCGCCACTTCTTCAGGTTCGCCGATTCGGCCCATGGCCACGCTCTCCGCGAGTCGGCCCATCGACCCCGAGGCGCCCTTCATAGCGGTGCCGAGGATGGGTGTCTGAACGGGACCGGGACAGACGGAGTTGATCCGGATTCCTCGACTGGCGTACTCGAGGGCTGGCACGATGCCGACCGGGTGATCAGAGTCGTCCAGGATTATGCGCAGTGCTTGAACGTCGACCCGGCCCTCACCAAGGCCGACACACCAGCGCTGCGCATAACCCGGCGCTGCTCATT
>Ga0182030_10001296_pt1 | contig 51105 bp, 44 predicted proteins | sample 812S3MmetaG_FD_121299 | JGI IMG/M metagenome (GOLD analysis project Ga0182030, IMG submission 121299) | Permafrost microbial communities from Stordalen Mire, Sweden - 812S3M metaG (Illumina Assembly) | ecosystem: Environmental > Terrestrial > Soil > Wetlands > Permafrost | place: Sweden... | reverse complement strand
GAAGGGCAGCACCAAACGCTCATCCGCGCTGCCGCCCGCGGACAACTTTTCCGTGACGAGAATCATGGAGCGGGTGGGCGCATCAGAACAAAAAATAACGTTGCGCGAGCGGCAGTGTCCGCGCAGGTTCGCAGGTGAGCAGGTGCCCGTCGGCACGCACCTCATAGGTTTGCGCGTCCACCTCGATCGACGGCAGATAATGGTTGTGAATGAGGTCCTTCTTGCCGAGCAGCCGGGTTCCCGACACGGCGACCAGACGGTTCTGCAGTTTCAACCGCGCGCCCAAGCCGGACTCGAGCGCGGCCTGGGACACGAAGCTCACCGAAGTCGCATGACGGGCCGCTCCCAAGGCGCCGAACATGCGGCGGTAATGCACCGGCTGGGGAGTCGGGATGGATGCGTTCGGATCTCCCATCGGCGCCGCGGCGATCATCCCGCCCTTGATGATCATCGCCGGTTTTGCACCGAAGAACGCCGGACGCCACAACACCAGATCCGCGAGCTTGCCCACTTCGATCGAGCCCACTTCATGGGCGATCCCGTGGGTGATCGCCGGATTGATCGTGTATTTGGCCACGTAGCGGCGGGCGCGAAAATTGTCGCTGCGGGAGCTGTCCTCGGACAGCGCGCCGCGCTGCACCTTCATCTTGTGCGCCGTCTGCCAGCTGCGCGTAATGGTTTCGCCCACGCGGCCCATGGCCTGGGAGTCGGAGGAAATCATGGAGAAAGCACCGAGATCGTGCAGGATGTCCTCGGCCGCGATGGTCTCGCGGCGGATCCGCGACTCGGCGAAGGCGACATCCTCGGCAATCGCCGCGTCGAGATGATGACACACCATGAGCATGTCGAGATGTTCGTCGACGGTGTTGATGGTGTAAGGCCGCGTGGGATTCGTCGATGACGGCAGCACGTGCGGCACGCCGCAGGCCTTGATGATGTCGGGCGCATGGCCGCCGCCGGCGCCCTCGGTGTGGTAAGTGTGGATGGTGCGACCTTTGAATGCGGCGATGGTGTCCTCGACGAACCCGCTCTCGTTGAGCGTGTCCGTGTGGATTGCCACCTGAACATCGAACCGGTCGGCCACCGCGAGACAATTGTCGATCGCCGCGGGAGTGGTGCCCCAATCCTCGTGCAGCTTCAGCCCCATCGCACCCGCGAGCAGCTGCTCCTCGAGCGGCGCCGGCAGGCTTGCGTTGCCCTTGCCGAGCAATCCGAAATTCATCGGCAGTTCCTCGACCGCCTGCAGCATGCGCGCCAGATGCCAGGGGCCGGGCGTGCAGGTGGTGGCCGCGGTACCCGCCGCGGGACCGGTGCCGCCGCCGATCATCGTGGTGACGCCGCTCATCAGCGCGTCCTCGACCTGTTGCGGGCAGATGAGATGGATGTGCGCGTCGATCGCGCCGGCGGTCAGGATGAGGCCTTCGCCCGCGATGATTTCGGTTCCTGCACCGACGACGATGCTCACACCCGGCTGTATGTCCGGATTTCCCGCCTTTCCAATCCCGCAGATCCGGCCGTCCTTGAGGCCGACGTCGGCCTTGACGATGCCCCAGTGGTCCAAGATGACGACGTTGGTGATGACCGTGTCGGCGACCTGTGCCGCGACCCCCTGGCCCTGCCCCATGCCGTCCCGGATGACCTTGCCGCCGCCGAATTTGATCTCCTCGCCGTGAATGGCGTGATCGCGCTCGATCTCAATCCACAACTCCGTGTCGCCGAGGCGGACACGGTCCCCGGTCGTCGGTCCGAACATTTCCGCATAGGCGCGGCGGCCCTGGGTGGTCACGTCAGCGGCCCCATGATGCGCGCCTGGAAGCCGTACACGATGCGGCGTCCGTCGAGCGACACCAGCTCCACGTCGCGCTGCTGGCCCGGTTCGAAGCGCACCGCCGTGCCGGCCGCGATGTTCAGGCGAAATCCGCGGGTGCGCGGCCGGTCGAAGGCCAGCGCCGCATTGGTTTCGAAGAAATGATAATGGGAGCCCACCTGGATCGGGCGGTCACCCGTGTTGGCCACGGTGACGGTCCGCGTCTCGCGTCCGGCGTTCAAGGTGAATTCGCCGTCCGCCGTGATGATTTCGCCGGGAATCATGCCGCCCCTCAGGTGATTGGATGATGGACGGTGACGAGCTTCGTTCCGTCCGGAAAAGTGGCCTCGACCTGGACTTCCGCGATCATCTCCGGTACGCCCTCCATCACCTCTTCACGGGTGAGGAGCGTGGTTCCGAAACTCATCAGGTCGGCGACCGTACGGCCATCGCGGGCGCCCTCGAGGATTGCCGCGGAAATGTACGCGACGGCCTCGGGATAATTGAGCTTGAGCCCGCGGGCCTTGCGCCTCTCGGCGACGAGACCCGCCGTAAACAGCAGCAGCTTGTCCTTTTCCCGCGGGGTCAATTCCATGGGTTCGTCCTAAGTGGCCCAAATTCGCGGTTTCACCGCCTCTCGTCCGAGCAGCGCCGGCCGCAGCGCGCTCCACACGCACTCGAAAGCATGTTTCAAGTGGTCGGCACGCCCGCCCAGCGCCCGGCACGCCAGCACACCGTCGACAAGCGTACACGCAATCACGGCATTCCCGCGACTGTTGCCCGCGGCTTCCACCGCCATGCCGAGTGTGCCGGCGTCTGCGGGATAAAAGAGGGCGGTGCCGAATGCCGCGCAACCCGCCATGCCCCAACGTGGTGCCAGAACCTGCGCATCCAGCGCCAGCCGTTCGAGCAACAGCGGCCGACCGGCCCGCCACAGTTCGAAACCCAGCCTGAGATCGCCCGCTTCCAACGAGCGATCGCAGGCCGGCAGACCCAGACAGCCGATTTCCCATCCGATGAAGCGGGCATCCTCCGCGACCCGCACGATCGTGCGCAAATCGACCTCCGCGTTGGGGTAAAAGATATTCTCCTGCGGCAACCACTCGAGCGCGGCCGCTCCGGCAACGTCGAAGCACTGAGTGACGCGCGCCCGCCCACCCGGACCGCGACGATAATATTTGCCGGCGGCCGGCGTCGTCAGCAATGCGTGCGCACCATCGCGGAGCGATACGTCGAGATTCAGGCTGTCGCCGCTGGCGACACCGCCCGGCGGGTGTATCAGGACGACGTGGCACGTGGCATCCCCCTCCGGGTGAAGCGATTTCTGCACCAGGAGGGGACCGTCGTGGCGGCGATGGGTGAGCCGGGTACGCCCCGCCGAGGCCTCGAACTGCAGCTCGAGCCGGGCGTGCCACCCGGCGGCCGCGTGCAGGTTCTCGGACATGTCGTCGTGCGTCTTCAAATGCCCCATAATCCCACGGGAGCAGCCGCTTTGCCACGCCGCTCCAGGCCCGGCACACACGAGAGACAGCATGATGAACCAAAACAGGCGGTCGGATGTACTTCGGGTCGGGGTCGGCGGTCCGGTGGGCTCGGGCAAAACCGCGCTGGTGGATTTGTTGTGCAAGAACCTGCGCGACCGGCTCGACATCGCCGTCGTCACCAACGACATCTACACACGCGAGGACGCCGAGTTTCTGATACGCAGCCAGGCCTTGCCCGCCGAGCGCATCCGGGGCGTGGAGACGGGCGGCTGCCCGCACACCGCCATTCGCGAGGACGCCTCCATGAACCTCGCGGCCATCGACGCACTCATGCGGGAATTCCGATCTCTCGACATGATCATCGTGGAGAGCGGCGGCGACAATCTCGCCGCGACGTTCAGCCCCGAGTTGTCGGATCTGACGCTGTATGTGATCGACGTGGCCGCGGGGGACAAGATCCCGCGCAAGGGAGGACCCGGCATCATGAAGTCGGACCTGCTCATCATCAACAAGATCGACCTCGCGCCGCACGTGGGCGCCTCGCTCGAGGTCATGGACCGCGATGCACGGAAGATGCGCGGCGAACGGCCCTTCGTCTTCACGAACCTCAAGACCGGCGAGGGTCTCGGCACCGTCGTCGACTTCATTCTGCATCAAGGTTTGTTCCACTGATGGCGGCGGCCGCGGGCAACTGATGGACGGGCTGCCGACGCCGCGACGCTACATGGCGATCCTCGCGGTCTCCATGGGGACCGCCCTCGCGGTGATCGACGGCTCGATTGCCACCGTTGCGCTGCCGACCGTGGCGGTCGACCTGCGCGTGGCGTCATCCGCCGCGGTGCTCGTGGTCACGGTCTACCAACTGGTGCTGGTGATGACCTTGCTGCCCTTTTCGGCCCTCGGCGGCCGGATCGGCCTGCGCCGCCTCTACCAGTACGGGCAATTCCTGTTTCTGGTGACGACCGTGCTGTGCTTTTTCGCGCGAAATCTGCCGCTTCTCCTGTTCGTACGCGCGCTCCAGGCGCTCGGTGCCGCGGCATCGCTCAGTGTCTCGAGCGCGCTGATCCGCTCGATCTACCCGGCTCGCCATTTGGGCCGCGGACTCGCCATCAGCAACGTGGTCGTCTCGAGCGCCGGCGCCATCGCCCCGACGCTCGGCGGATTGGTCCTGGCGGTCGCCTCCTGGCCATGGATCTTTGCGGCGGCATCCCCCCTGGCGTTGTTCTCGCTGCTGGTGGGTCGACGGACACTGCCCGAGCCGACACCTCACGGAGAACCCTACGACGTGCTCGGCGCGGTGCTCTGTGCCGCCACGTTCGGTCTCGTCATCGCCGGGCTGGAGGATGCGGTACACGGGGAATCACTGCCGTTCGCGCTGGCCGTGCTCGCCGCGGGCATCACCGTCGGCATCGTGTTCGTGCGGCGCGAACTCGGCTCGAAGCTGCCGATCCTGCCGGTCGATCTGCTCGCGCAGCCGATTCTCGCGCTGTCGACCGCCGGCGGACTGATGGCCTTCGTCGCCTCGATGACCCTGATCCTCTCGCTGCCGTTCAGGCTGCAGCAGCACTACGGCTTCTCGCCCGGCGAGGTCGGCGCCGTGATCACCCCCTGGCCTCTGACGATGATGGTCTGCGCCCCGCTTGCCGGTGTGCTGTCGGACCGCATTCCCGCCGGACTGCTGGGCGGCATCGGCATGGCGATCGCGACGGTCGGCCTGATGCTGCTCGCCTTCCTGCCCGCGCATCTGTCGCACGTCGACATGATCTGGCGCATGGCGCTGTGCGGCGCCGGCTTCGGCCTGTTTCTCGCGCCAAACGCGCGGCTGATCGTGCACTCGGCCCCGCACGCGCGGGCAGCCTCGGCCGGCGGACTCATCTCCACGACGCGCCTGACGGGCCAGACCCTGGGTGCCACGGTGCTCGCAGCGCTCCTGTCCTTCGGCGCGGGCAGCAACCGGGTGCCTGCGCTGGTGGCGGCCGGCCTTGCGCTTCTCGCAGGCATCACCAGCGTTGCACGCCTGCGCCAGCCCTCGCTCACGGCCGGGACTCCGGTGAACAGTCAGGCGGGGTGAGCGGCTGCGGTATCGGTCTGGGCCAGTTTATCGTGCACGAACTTCATGTGCTCGCGCAGCGCATACACCGCCTGCGCATGGGACCCGGGGATCTTGAGGGCAATCACCGCCTTTTCGATCTGCGCCAGCCGCGTGAGCAGCGCGGCGCGCTCCTCCGGTGACACCGACCCCAACGTTTGCCGCTCCAGCGCCATTAATTCGTGATAGCGGCGGTTGATGCGGCTCTGAACGCGCCAGTTGTAAGCCGCGGGCACGTAACGCAAGGCGGGTATCACCACCAGCACGATCGGCAGCACGACCACCACCGCCCGGTCGAGCAGACTCGCGATCCAGAACGGCAGATAGCGATAGGCGAAACTCTTGCCGGATTTGTAGTATCTCGCCGCATCCGCGCTGATCGGCAGATCGTGCGACAGCGGGGTGGGAAACTCCCCCGCGTTCTGCAACACCGACGCGCGCCCATGGACTTCGGTCGCACACTCGATCAACAGGTCGGAAAGCGCGGGGTGCAGATCCGAATGGGCCAGCAGCTCCGCCGTCGGCGCCAGCATGTTGATGCGCTCGGCCGGCAGATTCTCGCCCAAGTCGAACGAACCCGGCGGCAGTTCCAACTTGTTGAGGTAATGAAAGCGCCGCACGTACGCGTCCGCCTGGGGAAACTCGTAAAGGCGGATGCCGTCCGCGTGCAGCATCTCCTGGATCGTATCCGAGGAGGCCGAATCGCCCATCAAAAAGATGGCGTCGGCCTGGCGGTTCAAAAGCGCCTTGCGGGCCGCCTCACCCTCCAGGTCGAGCAGCCGGGTCGAGCCCTTCCCGTCTATCTCGTTGGCCTTGAGCAGCGCCAGGGCAAGCATCCGGGTGCCGCTTCCTTCGGGTCCGATCGCCACGCGCTGGCCCTGCAGCTGCGAGAGGCGCTGCATCACCGCGGGGTTGCGGTAGAAAACGATGAGCGGCACGTAGAACATGCTGCCGAGCGAGACCACGTTGCCCGGGTCCGCGGATCCCGCCGTGCCGGTCGCCACCAGCGCGATGTCCACCGAGGGTTTTGCCGCTGTGAGCCGGTCGAAATTGTCGAGCGACCCCTCGGTCTCGAGAATGTCGAGCGTGATCCCGTTTTCGGCGAGAATTTTTTGGTATCGCTCCGCCACCTGATGGAAGCGGCTGCCGGCGGGCCCGCTTCCCATGATGAGGTGCGTCGGTGGCGCCGGACGCACGAAATGCAACGTCAGCAGAACGGCGAGGATGCAAATGAGAAGCGCGGGGCCGAGCGTCTGCGCAAGATCCACCCAGAACGTCGTCGAGTTCATGGCCCGCAGTCGGGCGCGGAACGATCCCCTCCCGGAGCCGTCCTCGACCGCCGTGTTTTCCACACTCATCGCGCAAGCTCCTGTCCACGCCGGCCCCCGCCGGCCTCCAAGTATCCCATAGCCGCCCCGGCGATCCGCGGGTTTGCCGCACGGCGTCATCTACGATATGGTCGGGCAATGACATGCCCGGTCCCGCGCGCGCAAGGAATCAGACCGGCGGCCGTCGTGGCGGCCGTGTGGCTGCTGGCCGGGTGTTCACTGCTCACCATCAAGTCTCCGGAGGTTCCGCTGACCCCGCGCGAACAGGAGACCAGGCTCCTCACGCGCGATTATGCGGCCCACTTTGCCGCGACGTTCACGCAGCTGCTCGACGCGGCACCGCTCGCGGACGCGGGCCCCGCATTCAAGGTCCAGGCGCTGCGGCTGAAACTCGGCGGAGTCACCGAAATCACGCGCGCCTCCACGGGCCTGTCACCCTTCGTGAGCCTGCTCGACACCTGGGCGTTCACCGCGCAACTGCGCGCCTACTTCACCGACGGCGCCGGTATCGAACTGCTCGGCAAGGGCCTGCCCGAAGTTCGCGAGGGAGTGACGCGTCTGGCGGCCGAGGCCGATGCCCTCGCGCGGCGGGTGTCCGGCGCGGACTACCCGCACTACCAGACGTTCGTGACCGGTTACGTGGAGCACCATCCCCTGACGTCGATGGACCTGGCGCGACCGTCGGTGCTCTCCGACTGGTCCTCTCAAGACGCCGGCGGCGCAAAAAATCCCCTGCGCGAGGCCGGCACGGTCGCACAAGCGCTCGGCGACGTCTCCGACCGCCTGCGCATCTACAGCGAGCGCGTGCCTTCCTTGAGCCTGTGGCAGGCGGAACTCGCCCTCGACCGCGCCGGTGTCGACGACGCGACGTATCGCAGCGCTCTGCGCAATGCCGATGCGCAGCTGGAGCGCATCTCGAGGCTGGCCGACGCGAGTCCCGCCCTCGTGCACGATGCGATCGCCGGTCTGCGCGACAGCCTGCGCGAGACATCGGAGCGCCTCGACGTTTCTGCCGGGCAGATGCTCAAGACACTGAAATCCGAACGTGAAGCGCTGAGCGCGGACGTCGCCGCCGAGCGCGCCAACGTGACCGCCGCCTTCGACGCGCAGCGCGCCAAGTTGTCGGCCGACGCGGCGCAAATCGCGGACCGTGCGGTCGACACCTCCTGGCGGGAACTGCGCAGGCTCATCCGCGAGGCGCTGATTCTGTTGATCGTCCTGGCGATCGTGATGTTGGGACTGCCGTTCGCAGCAGGCTACGCGGTGGGCCGACGCCGCGGCGGCCCGCGACCGCCCCCGTCGGCGTCGCCGGATTAGCCCGGCTCCGGGGTGCGCACGGCCGGACCGCTCAGGCGGTTCAACCACCGATACAGCGCGCCGACCGACACGATGAACGCGGCCGCACCGATCCATACGGCGGCATCGGCAAACCCCGGACCGACCAGCGAGAGCGGGTCATCCTTGCCCGAAAAGACGACCACCCCGGCCAGCAGAACGCCGACCAGGCTTTCGCCGACGATCATGCCCGACGCGAGCAGCACACCGAGCTGTTTCGTGCGCTCCGGATCTCGCGTACGCGCGGCACGCCGGTCGAAGGCCCATCCGGCAATCGTGCCCACCACCATGATGAGCGTGGTGGAGGTCGGAAGATAAATGCCCATCCCGACGGCGAGCGGCGGTAACGAGGCGCGGCTCCAGTGCTTCAGGCCCTCGTCGATGACGATGACGCCGACGCCGACGATCGCCCCGATGCCGATGAGATTCCAGTCGAGATCGCCCTGGATCACCCCCTTCGCGAGCGCGGAAATGAGGGCGGCCTGTGGCGCCGGCAGCGCATGCGACGATTCCACGCCGGGCGCACCGGCAAAGCCGTATGCTCGATTGAGCAGTCCGAGAATCGGCGGAATGACCGCCGCACCCGCGATGACCCCCACGAGGAGGGAGACCTGCTGGCGCCACGGAGTCGCATCGACCAACTGCCCGGTCTTCAAGTCCTGCAGATTGTCGTTGGAAATCGTCGCCGCCGCGAACACGACGGCCGTGATGAACAGCGCATACGCGACCAGCGCCGGGCCGGCCGCCTCCGGCAGCAGCGGCTTGACCACCAACGCGAGCAGCAGCGCGGCGCCGATCACGACCAGAATGCCGACACCGGACAGCGGGCTGTTGGATGCGCCGATCAGTCCGGCCATGTAGCCGCAGACCGCCGCGACGAAAAAACTCATCAACGCCACGTAGGCGACGCCGCCGACGACCAGCAGGACGAGATGATCGCCGAGCCCGCTCGCCGCGCCGATGCCGGCAAGCATCCAGGCGATCGGCAGCATGCACAGCGCCGTTATGACTGCGACGATGCCGATGGGAATGTCCTGCTCGGTGCGCGGCAGCGATGCTCCACGCCCGGCGCGCCGCTCGCGCGACGCCTGCATTGCAGACTTCAAACCGGACAGCACGGGGGCGACGAGACGAACGAGGCTCCAGATGGCGGCCGCACCGATCGCACCGGCCCCGATGAAGCGGGCCTGATGGCTCCAGACGCCGGTCGCGAGCTGTTCGATCGTACCGCGCAGGGGCTGGTCCGCGGAGAGCACCGGCACGGCGACGCCCCACGCGACGAGCACGCCGACGAACATCGCGATACCCGTCGAGAGGCCGATGAGATGGCCGACCGCGAACAGTGCGAAGGACAGACTGAAGTCGAAGCCGGAGACGGCGTTGCCCCGCCCGGCCCTGAAATACGCCATGACGTCGCCGGCGAACACCTGCGTGGCCACGACGATGGCGAAGACAGCGGACGAGCCCGTCCCGAGCAGGATCGACAGCACGCCCGCGCGGTTCGCGGCGTCCTCGGGCGAGTCCGCATGCCCGGTGGCGCGGGCTCCGACCTTGAGCACTTCGGCACAGGCCACGCCTTCCGGATAGGGAAGATCCGAGTGCGTCACCAACGCGCGGCGCAGCGGGATCGAGTACATCACGCCGAGGGCGCCGCCCGTGGCGCAAATCGTGAAGCAAAGCCAGTAGGGAAAGCCGGTCCACCATCCGATCATCACCAGGCCCGGCAGGACGAAGATGATGGCCGCGAGGGTACCCGCGGCCGACGCAACCGTCTGCACGATATTGTTTTCCTGGATCGTGGAGCCCTTGAAGCCGCGCAGGACCGCCATCGAAATGACGGCTGCGGGAATCGAGGTGGCAAACGTGAGACCCGCCTTCAGGCCGAAATAGACGTTCGCCGCGGTGAACAGCAGCGTGATCAGCACACCGAGGATCAGACCGCGCAGGCTCAATTCGCGGCGCACCGGCGCCGGCGTAGCATCAAGGCTCCGGGGTCCTGGAATCATGGACCGAAGCTTACCCGACAATTTCACGGGGCGCGCTGCATGGGACGGCCCGACCCGCCGCCACTTGTCGCGGCGCCCGTACCCCGCTATCGTCTCCGGCCCCCATGCGCCACATCATCCAAATTCTCGGTGTCGCCGGATGCGCGTTGGCGGCCTTCTTAAGGTGCGACGGAATTTCGCAGGCTGCCGAGGATTCCCCCGGCGCAGACATCTTCCAGCGACGCTGCGCCGCCTGTCACGACGCTCCGACCGGCCGCATACCCAGTCATGAGCAGCTCGGGCGGCTCTCGCCCGCCCAAGTGCTGCAGGCACTGCGCGCGGGCGTAATGCGTGAGCAGGCGAAGGGATTGTCGGTTTATCAAATGCAGCTGGTGGCGGCCTTCCTCACCGGACGGGAACCCGCGGAACCGCAACCCGCGGGCCCGGAGGCAAATCCCTGTGCGCGCCTGCCGCCGCCGCTGCGTCCGACGAACGGCGACTGGAACGGTTGGTCGCCGGGTGCCGGCAACGCCCGCTACCAGTCGACACCGGGCATCAGCCTGGCGCAGGTCCCGCGGCTGCGTTTGCTCTGGGCCTACGGTTATCGCGGGTCGTATGCCTACGGACCGCCCACGGTGGTCGGGGGCAGACTGTTCACGGGCAGCTCGACGGGCCGCGTGTATGCGATTGACGCGCGCAGCGGTTGCACGATTTTCACGTTCGATGCCGATACGGGGGTGCGCACCGCCCCGGTCGTCGCGACGCTGCCGGCTCACGGTGCGGCCCGGCAGGCCGTGATCTTCGGCGACGATGCGGGGAATGTTTACGCGATCGATGCGGCCAACGGGAAGCTGCTCTGGAGGGTCAAGGCGGATCTGCATGCTGCCGCGCGCATCACGGCGGCGCCGGCGGTCGCTGGAAACCGCGTTTACATTGGGGTTTCGTCCCTGGAAGAAGTTGCGGCCGCCGATCCACGCTACGCCTGCTGTACTTTCGGCGGAAAGGTCGTCGCTCTCGATGTCGCGACCGGCCGCCGGCGCTGGACCGCGCACATGACGGCGCCCGTCGGACCGCTGCCGCCCACGGCCGAGGGGTCAGGCGGAAGGCCGGCCGATCCCGCCGGAGTGCCTCTGCGCTTCGGCCCCGCCGGCGCATCCATCTGGAATTCGCCCACCATCGATGCACCGCATGACCGGTTGTTCGTCGGCACGGGTAATTCCTACACCAGCCTCAACGTCACCACATCGGATGCCGTCGTCGCCCTGCGCTTGTCGACCGGCGCTCTGCTCTGGTCGGCGCAACTGAATCCGGGTGACAACTTCACCGTCGGCTGCCCCACGGTCAACTGTCCGGTCAATCCCGGACCTGACGTCGACTTCGGCGCATCCGTCATCCTGCACCGCGCATCGAACGGGCGCATCACCCTCCTCGCCAGCCAGAAATCCGGTTGGGTGTACGCGCTCGACCCGCAGGACGGCGCCGTGCGCTGGCGGGTTCAACTAAGCCCGGGATCACCGCTCGGCGGTGTGGAATGGGGTGCCGCCGCCGATGAGCGGGCGATTTACGTACCCATTTCCGATGCGCTGCTCCCCCCGGATGCCGGCAAACCGGGTCTGACGGCGCTGTCGATCCGGACGGGTGAAGTGCTCTGGCACGTCGAGGCGCCGCTCGGGGAGTGTGCCTGGCATGAGCGCTCGAACTGCCTGCACGCCTTCCAGCAGGCGGCTTCCGCGATTCCCGGAGCGGTGTTCGCGGGATCACTGGACGGCCACTTGCGCGCATACGCCGCGCGTGACGGCAGGCTGCTGTGGGACTACGACACGGCGCATGCGTATCAATCGGTCAACGGCATCGCCACCGAGGGCGGCTCCCTCGACATCGGCGGGGCCGTCATCGCAGACGGAAGGCTCTACGTCAATTCGGGTTACGGGCGCCTGATCGGTCAGCCGGGTAACGCGCTGCTGGCCTTTGTGGCCGACCCGCCGTGAACCCGCGGAACCCGCCGATATCAACCAATCCCATGCAGGACGGTCGGGAAAGCCTTGGGCATCACGCTCGAGAAATTCGGCACGTCCTTGACGAGAGCCGCGCCGTGCTCCTTTCCCGCGGCATCGAACGCCGCCTGATCGTTGATATAGATGCCGATGGAGCCGATGAACGTCGGCTTGGATCCGGGTGACTGCCCCGATTCGCCCCGGCGCAACTCGAAGCGGCGAATGGCCCGGGTCCCGTAGAGGCGCATGATGAGCGGCAGGTGATGCGCCGCGTAGTACTCGACGTCCCAGCGCACATTCTCGCTGTTGTCGTACAGGATCGTGAGGCAGGTATCGCCGATCTTCTCCGCAGCGCGCGGCGCACCCATTTGTCCGCGCAACTTGTCGTATTGGATGATGGGCTGCGAATTCGTGAAGTGCGGAACGTCAGCCACCAGGGTGGGGCCATGGCGCGCGTTGCCCGCCGCGAAGGCATTCATGTCGGCTATCCAGATGTTGATCGCTGCGGAGTACGGCACCGGCTCCATGCCCGCGGGAGCGGGCGTCACCTTGCGTAATTCGAAGCGGGAAATCGCGCTACCGTACAGGCGCATGATCGTCGGGAGGTGATGATCGCGGTAATAGTCCGCGTCGAACTGGATTCCCTCGCCGGCCGGATAGAGAATCGTCATGCAATCGGCGCCTGCCGCATGGTCCATCGCCCTTACCCCCCGCGGCAACGCCGCGCTAAAAATTGATGCCAGGGCGCCAAGGGTCACGCCCGACCCCGCGCCCGCCAGCAGTTCACGCCGGTTCATGCCCGCCCCCGGTGGCTGCGCGTGCGCCGTCCGGCCGCGCCGGGTGCCGCGCCCGCCTCGCGACCCAGCTCACCGCGCAGCTGCGCCGTGGCGCCGGTGGAGATCGCGCCGAGACGCGATTCGATTTGCGACAGATTCGGCGCCGGCTCACGCACATGCGCCTCGAGGGCGTCGCGCATGCTGCGCAAATGCGAAGGCGTCGTTCCGCAACATCCGCCGATGATGCGCGCCCCGGCGTCCAAGGCCATGCACGCATATCGGGCCATCAGCTCGGGCGTGCCGTCGAAGCGGATAGCGCCGTCCACCCATTGCGGAATGCCGCAGTTCGCCTTGGCGACGAGGACCGCCGAGGCATCCGACGCGGTGGCAAGATTGACGATCGCCGCGACGAGTTCGGACGGGCCCGTGCCGCAATTGCCGCCGCAGGCCGCCAGGCCGTGCTTGCGCTGCAAGCCGGCGAGCTCCGAGGGGGTGACGCCCATCATCGTGCGGCCGTTGGTATCGAAGCTCAACGTCGCCACCACGGGCAGATGGGCCGCGCGGGCCCCGGCGATCGCGGCCTCGGTTTCCTCGACGGACGACATGGTTTCGATCCACAGCAAATCCGCACCGCCCCGGGCCAGCGCGGCAGCCTGTTCCGTAAACGCCGCGCGCGCCGCCTCTGGGGTCAATGGACCCAGCGGCTCGAGGATCTCCCCGGTCGGGCCCATGCAGCCCGCGACGAGCACCACGCGGCCGGCGAGATCCGCCTCACCGCGGGCGAGTCGCGCCGCCCGCTCGTTGAGTTCGGCGACCCGATGTTCCGCCTGGTGCAGTTTCAGTCGATGCCGGGTGCCGCCAAAGCTATTGGTCAGCAGGATGTCGGCACCGGCCTCGACGAACGCACGATGCAGCGCCGCCACGCGGTCCGGATGATCCGAATTCCACAATTCCGGAGCGTCGCCCGACTGCAGCCCACGGTCGAACATGTTGCTGCCGGTTGCGCCATCGGCGAGCAGCCATGACCTTTGCGCGAGCAGCGGAGTCAGTCGATCGATCACTTCTCACCCACGAATGTACCCAACCGCGAATTTTAGCACGTTTGGTCGGCGCTCTGGCGCACGCGTGCCGGGGCCGCGAGGCGCTCGGACACCTCGGCCCACAGGGCGCGATAGATACGCGCCGCAGCGCTCGAGGGGGCGAAGGCGGGGATGGGCGCGCGCCGCTCGCTCATGCGCTCGATTTCGCTCCAGTACGGCACCTCGCTCTCGAGCATCGACGGAAACTCCGCGCGGGCGGCCGCCATGACCTCGCAGTGCAGGGACCTGCGGCGATCGACCATGGAGAAGAACGGCAGCAGCTTAAGATCGGTCCATCCCTCCGCCGCCACGAAGTCGCGCAATTGCACCAGCATGCGCACCGACAGGGGCGTGGGAACGAGCGGCACGATGACCGCATCGGCGGCGCGCAGCACGTTTTCCGACAGCAGCGAAATCCCCGGGGCGCAATCGAGGAACAGGGTCGCATAGACCTCACGCAGCGACCGGCTCATCTTCAAGAGCCTTTCGGTGGGCCGCTTGCGCGCGCGGAGGTGCACGTCGAAGTTCCGATACGAGAAATCGGCGGGCAGGATGTCGAGTCCCGGATACCCCGTGGAGAGGATGAGTTCGGGGAGCTGCCGCTTGCCGGCCAGCAATTTCTTGGCTGACGCGTGTTGCTGGGGCTCGGCGCCTAAAATGTACGTTGCGGCGCCCTGGGGGTCCAGGTCCCACAGCAGCGTGGCACGCCCCTCCGCCGCACACAGGTGGGAAAGATTGACGGCCGTGGTCGTCTTGCCGACTCCACCCTTGATGTTGGTGATGGCGATGATCTTCATCGCCCCGCACGGTACCATATCCCCCATGACAGCCAGCAACGAGTCGCGCGCCCTCATGCCGGATACCGAGGCTTTCGTCCGCGGCCTGCCGAAGGCCGAACTTCATCTGCACATCGAGGGCACTCTCGAGCCCGAACTGGCCTTCCACCTGTCCCGCAAGAACGGCGTGACGCTGCCGTACGCGACGGTGGAACAGCTCCGACAGGCCTACGATTTTGCCGATCTGCAGTCCTTCCTCGACGTCTATTTTGCGGGTGCCCAGGTGCTGCGCGACGAGGAGGATTTTCACGCCTTGACGCGCGCGTACCTCGTCAAAGCCCGGGAGCAGGGGATCGTGCATGTGGAAATATTCTTCGACCCTCAGACCCACACCGAACGCGGCATTGCCTTCGCGACGGTCCTCGGCGGAATTCGGCGGGCGCTCGAGGAGGGCGAGCGTGAGTTCGGCATCACCCACCGTCTGATCCTGTGCTTCCTGCGGCATCTGTCCGCCGAGCAGGCCATGGCGACGCTCGCCGAGGCGCTGCCCCATCGACACGCCATCGCGGCAATCGGGCTCGACTCCACGGAGTCGGGACACCCGCCGTCAAAATTCGCCGCGGTGTTCGAGCGGGCCCGTGAAGCAGGGCTTCGGACGGTCGCCCACGCCGGCGAGGAGGGGCCTCCCGCCTACATTCACGAGGCGCTCGACGTGCTCAAAGTACACCGCATCGATCACGGGGTGCGCTGCGAAGAGGATGCCGCCCTGCTCGACCGGCTCGTGCGCGAACGCGTGCCGATGACGGTGTGCCCCCTGTCCAACGTCAAGCTCAAGGTCTTCGAGCGCATCGAGGACCATAACCTCAAGCGCCTGCTGGACCGTGGCGCGTGCGTCACGTTGAACTCCGACGATCCCGCGTATTTCGGCGGCTACCTGCTCGAGAATTTTCTGGCGGTTCAACGGGGACTCGGACTCACGCAGGCGGAACTCGCGCAACTCGCCCGCAATTCCTTCGAAGCCGCCTTTCTCGAGCCCGACGTCAAACGACGCTGGGCCGCCGCCATCGACGCCTATGTCGTGTCAACCGGCTCCCATACCGGATGAGCCACCGCGCATATCAGGGAGAGGCGCTGCGAAGCCGCCGCAGCGCCTCGTCGGCCTCGCGCAACCAGCCGCTGCGATCCCCCGAGTCAGGGAGCGCCTGCGCCCGGTCGCGGGCGACGCCGTAGGCATCGCGGGCGCCGCCCACGTTTCCGGTCCTTTCGAGCGCATCGGCCAAGGCCAGCTGATTTGGCGGGTAGTCGGGCCGCAGGGAAACGGCGCGGCGTGCGGCGGCAAGTCCAGCGTCTGGGTCGCCCGGCCCCAGCGGCCAGCCGGGTGCGCGGATCAACACCAACGCCCGCACGCGGGCGGGCCCGGCGTCATCGTAGAGCGCATCGGCCGCCTCCGCGTCGTTGAGACTGCCGAGCATGGCATTGAGCAGCTCACCGGCCCGCGTCGGATGCACGCGCGCCGCGAGGCCGAGCGCGACGGCGTGTCCGTACAGGCACGCCGCGCCCCGGGGTTCGCGGGCGAGACACGCGTCGGCGACGGCGCCCGCATCCGCCGCGAGATCCGCGCGCACCTTCGAATCCGGTTCATGATCGCTGCGTTTGGCGTCCGCCTTGATCGCGGCCGCCATGGCGTCGACGGAGGCCGCCGGGGCCGCCGAGGACGGCGGGGGCGGCCGCCGGGGGGTTGCACACCCAGCCACCAGGAGCGCCGCGAGCGCGGCTGCCGTGCGGACTTTAGCGGGCGGACGCTTCACGGGGCATTGGCGGGAGCCGGCAGCTGCGGCAGCACGAAGCCCCGCAGCTTAAGCTGTGCCAGAGTGTCCGCATCCGCCGGCGTCTTGCCCATCTTCAAGAGCGCCGCCTGCAGGCTTTTCGCGCGCGGCGCCGGCAACCGGGCATCCACCACCGCGATAAGCGCAACGGGCAGCGCGGCGGACTGCGTCACCGACCTGAGTTGTGCGGCGAACGGCAGCGTCGGCAGCGCGGTCGCCTGCGTTTGGTCGAGCAGCGCGACCACTCGTTCGCCCGCGACGATCCGGCGCAGCGCCGCGAGCATCTGTCCATTGGACTCGATCTTCACGTCCGGCGGCAGCGCAAAGGAGGCGAGCGCCGAGCGCCGGACGAAATCGGGCGCGTAACCCGCCGAACTCAGGAGCGTATAACCCGCCAACTCGGACGCCTGCGCGGCAGTTCCGGCTTTCGCCACCAGCGTCCAGCGCTCGACGATGCCGACGCCCGTGACGTCGGCCTGTGCGAGCGGGGCCAGATGCAATTCTTTGCCATGCTGGACGAAGAACGCATAGGGCACGAACGCCAGCACCGCGTCGGCACCCCCGAGCTTGCGCAGGCCGCCCTCCTCCGTCGGGTCGTAGACCGCGGTCAGACTGCCCGCTGCCCACCCGGCGGTCGCCGCGCCGGCGTTCGCGAATTGATCGACGAACGGCTGCGCGTCGCCCGCAGCTCCCGGGTACCCCGGTGCGCAAAAGACGAGTGTCGCGGCTGCAGCCAACAAGAACGAGCTCATGTCCGTAGGCTATCATTCTCCCGCGCCGGAAGCCTACTGGACCGGCGTCGAGAAGCTTCAGAATGAACACAGCGCCCAATTCGAAACTCCAATACCTGTTCCTGCGCGTGCTGGCCGCGAGGCACGTGATCGTTGCCGTGTTCGCCGTCGCCACGGCCGCGGGCATTTACGGGGCGCTGCGCATTCCCACCGATTCGGCCATCGAGCGCCTGGTGGTGGCCGGCGATCCGGTGGCGCAGGCGTCGCTCGAGTTCGAACGCGTATTTCCGGAAGGCGAGCAGGCGCTATTGTTGCTGGAGTCGTCCGACCCGTTCCGACCGGCCGCACTGGAGGCGGCGCTGCACCTCGAGCAGGCGCTCAACAAGATCCCGAACGTCGTGGCGCACAGTGTTCTCGATTTGCGCCACCTCTCGGACTCCGGCGGCATCCTTCCGCCCGAGGAAGCCGAGCGTATGCGGCATTTCGCCAATGGCACGACGCTGTTCCATCGCGCCGGGCTCGTGGGCGACCATTATCTCGGCGTCGCGCTGGACCTCAAGGTGAACTCCCCCGCCGAGCGGGACCGTGCCTTGGCGGCGGTCGATGCCTTGGTGCTGCCCCTCGAGCAGTCGGGCGGGGAATTCACCGCGATTCGGCGAGTCGGCAGTCCGTGGCTCGACGCGTGGCTGGAGCGTCAGACCGGCGCCGCGACACGCAAATTCATGCCGTTGTTCGGGCTGTTCCTGGTCACACTCGTGGGAGTCGTCTACCGCTCGTGGCGGGCGCTGGCCGCGATCGTGCTGACCCTGGGTGCGGTGGTGGCGATGGCGGTCGGATTGGCCGATCCCGTGGGTTGGACGAACACGGTCGTCTCGACCATCGTGCCGCTCACGGTCATGGTCACGACGACCGCAACTCTCGTCTACATTCATTCGCGCTACATGGAACCGGACGACGCGCCGACGCTGATCGAGCACCAGGCCCGCGCGCTGGCCAACAAATTTCTGCCCTGTACCGCATCCATGTTCGCCACCGCCGTCGGCTTCGCCGCCCTGGCCGTGTCGGAAATCCGGCCGGTGCGTGAGATGGGCCTGTGGACCGCGAGTGGACTGATCGTGGCCTGGGCGAGCTGTTTCACGCTGTTTCCAGCGTTGCAGTCCCTGCTGCGTACGCCGCTGCGGCCGGTCAGCGCGGGCGCCGGCCGGCGCTTCGCCGCCTTCGTCGATGTGTTGATCCCGGCCACGCGCCGTTACCGCTGGCTGCTGGTGGGCGGCGCGCTCGTGTTGATGGTTTGCGGGGGGGCGGCGTTGTTCGGGGTCCCCGGCAGACTGGCGCCGCTCACGCTCGAGACCGACGCGCTGACCTATGTGAACCCCAACGAGCGGGTGGCCGAGGACACGCGCCGCTTCGAGCAGTCCAATGGACTCGACGTCATCGATTTGTGGATTCAAGTTGCGCCCGGGCACGCCCTGGATCCGGACTTCCTCCGGGCGGTGGAACTGTTGATCCAGCGGCTCGAGCGACATCCCGGCGTCGACGCCGTCGACGGCCCGACGTCCGTGCTGCGCTGGGCGCGCTACATCCAGTCCGGATCCGATCAACTGCCCGCCTCACCGGCGGAGTGGTCCAAGCTGTCCGAGGATCTCGATCAGATTCTGCTCACCGAAGCCGGCGCCCGCAGTTACGTCGACGTCGCGGACTTGTCGAGCGTTCGCATCAGCATCCGCGGGCGTGGCGAAGCATTCGGACCCGCCGGCGCCATGCGCCGCTTCGTCGAGAATACCTGGACCGAGGCGCAGGCCGCCGAACCCGCGCTGCGCGCCGCTCGCGGCCGGCTGGCCGGCAAGGGCGTGCTGGCCGGAGAGATCACCGAGCGGCTATTGCCCACCCTCATGGAAAGCTTCGCGTTGACGGCCGGCGTGATTTTTTTCGGTTTCCTGCTGGTTTTCCGCAGCCCGTCGGCGCGCTTGATGACGATGATCCCGTCGCTGTTCGCGATCCTCTCCGTGTTCATCGTGATGCGGATCGCGGGAATTCCGCTGAACATCGCGACGATCCTCATCGGATCGACCGTGCTCGGCGCCACGGAGAACGATCAGGTGCATTTCTTTTATCACTTTCAGGAGGGTCGCGCGCACGACCCCGGCGGCCCGACGGCCGCCGCCCTGCGTCACGCCCTGGTGGTGGCGGGCCGCCCGATCCTCTTCGCCACACTCATCAACGCCAGCGGTTTTCTGGCGCTTGCCCTGTCGGATCTGCCGCCGATGCGTCAGTTCGGCACCGTCTCCGCCGCCGCCTTTGTCCTCGCGTTGCTCGCCGATTTCACCGCCTTGCCGGCAGCATTGTGGATTTTGAGCCGCGATGAGCGACAATCGGCCACCTGAACCATGAACATTTCCGGCACGCACTACCGCACGATCTGGCCGACCGATTCGGGAAAAGTCCGGGTCATCGATCAATCGCGCCTGCCCTTCGCATTCACCGTGCTCGATCTCGAGACGCTCGAGGACGCCGCACGGGCCATTCGCACCATGATCGTGAGGGGAGCCCCGTTGATCGGCGCCACCGCCGCCTATGGCATGGCTCTCGCGCTCAGGTCCGACGCGTCGGAGCGCCGGATCGAGGACGCCGCGCGCGCGCTGCTCGCCACCCGGCCCACCGCCCACAATCTCGCCTGGGCCCTGACGAGAATGCGCGGGGTGCTGGCGCAAACGGCGCCCGCCGCACGCGCGGCGGCCGCCTTCGACGAGGCCGGGCTGATCTGCGAGGGCGACATCGCCCAATGCCGCGCCATCGGCCGCCATGGACTCGAACTCATCCGTCGCGTGGCGGAGCGTCGACCGGGGCGAATCTCCGACGCCCCCGTGAACGTGCTCACGCACTGCAACGCTGGTTGGCTCGCCTGCGTCGATTGGGGCACCGCGCTGTCGCCCATTTACATGGCCCACGATGCGGGCATCCCCGTCCATGTCTGGGTCGACGAGACCCGCCCCCGCAACCAGGGCGCGTCGCTGACCGCCTTCGAACTGGCGGCGCACGGTGTACCGCACACCGTGATCGCGGACAACCTCGGCGGCCTGCTCATGCAGCGCGGCCAGGTCGACCTGGTGATCGTCGGCGCCGATCGCGTGACCGCCACCGGCGACGTGTGCAACAAGGTGGGCACCTATTTGAAGGCGCTCGCCGCGCGGGACACCGGCGTGCCCTTTTATGTGGCCCTGCCGACCAGCACCATCGACTGGACCCTCGACGACGGAGGTGACATTCCCATCGAGGAGCGTTCTGCGCACGAGCTGACCCACATGAGCGGCCGCACCGAGGCGGGTGCGATCGAGACCGTGCGCGTGGTTCCGGAGGGCAGCCCGGCACTCAATCTGGCCTTCGACATCACCCCCGCGAGACTGGTGACCGCGATCATCACGGAGCACGGTGCGTGCGCCGCGCAGCGCGAGTCACTGCGGTGCCTGCGCGAGGGCCGGCGGGCGCTTTCATGACCTCATCTCCCACCGCAGACCGTGACGAGGCGTTGCGCCGCTCGGTGATCGACGCCTGCCGCAGTCTCGTGCGGAACGGCCTCACGCACGGCAAATCCGGCAATGTCAGCGTGCGTCGCGACGCCCACCGCTTTTTCATCAGCCCCACCGGTCTGGCGTACGATTCCCTCGAGCCCGACGACATTCCGCTCATGGATCTCGAGGGCTTCTGGTACGGCCGCCGCCGCCCGTCGAGTGAATGGCGCTTTCATCGCGACATTTTTGCGACCCGCGGGCCGGTCGCGGCGATCGTGCATACGCACTCGCCGAAGGCAACGAGCCTTGCGTGCACCGGCCGCGGCATTCCGGCATTCCACTACATGGTAGCGGTGGCCGGCGGCAGCGAGATCCGGTGCGCGCCCTACTTCACCTTCGGCACCCAGGAGCTGTCAGACGCGGCGCTCGCCGCTCTCGACGGACGCAAGGCTTGCCTGCTCGCGAACCACGGAGTGATCGCGGTGGGCGCGACACTGGGCGCAGCGCTCGCCATGGCCGGCGAAGTCGAGAATCTGGCGGCGCAGTACTGCACGGCCCTCGGCCTCGGGCAGGTGCGCATCCTCGACGATGCCCAGATGCGTCCCGTGATCGACAAATTTCGCACCTACGGCAGCCAGGACGCGACCGACCCGGCGCTCCAGTTTGGCGGGGACTCGCTGCCGGATGGCGCCCCCACGGGAGATTCCGCATGAACAGCGCAATCAAAACTCCGGTCTACCGGATATTGGACTCGCACAGTCTGGTGTCGCTGCTGGACGGGCTCGACGCCGTCCGGCCGCAGCTCGGCGGCCGGATGGAGGAGTGGAACGTCCGCGAGGTCGGGGACGGCAATCTGAATCAGGTCTTCATCGTCGAGGGTCCGACGGGATCGGTCTGCGTGAAGCAGGCCCTGCCTTACGTGCGTGCCGCCGGGCCTTCCTGGCCGATGCCTCCGGAGCGTGCGTTCTTCGAACGGTCCTATTACCAATGGGTCGCGCCGCACGTCGGCGCCGCGGTGCCCCGGGTCCATCATTACGATCCGGAGCTCTTCTGCATCGTGATGGAACGGCTCTCGCCGCACATCATTTTGCGCCAGGGGCTGATCGCCGGAAGGCGCTATCCACTCGTCGCGCGGGACGTGGGGGCTTTCATTGCCCGGGCCTGTTTCTTCACCTCGGACTTTGGGCTGCCGCTCGAACGAAAAATGCGCGGCGTCGCCCAGTTTGCGGGCAACACACCGTTGATGCGCATCACGGTGGATCTGGTGTTCGCGGACCCCTATGTCGCGAGCCCCCGCAACCGTCATACCTCGCCGCAACTCGACGAGATCGTCGCCGATTTGCGCCGCGACGGACCGCTGAAGGTCGCCGCGTGCCGGTTCGGCCGCAAATTCCTCAACGAGCCTCAGGCGCTCCTTCACGGCGACTTGCATTCCGGTTCCGTGATGGTCACGGCCGAAGACAGCCGGGTCATCGATCCCGAATTCGCCTTCTTCGGTCCGATCGGTTTCGACCTGGGTGCATTTCTCGGGAACCTGCTGCTGAGCTGGTATTCCCAGCCGGGGCATGCGACCGCGGGCGATGACCGCTGCGCCCATCAGGCGTGGATCCTCGATCAGGCGGATGCCTTTTGGCAGGCCTTCCGCGAGACCTTTCTCGCCCTATGGAACTCGGGCGCCGCCGCAGGCGATGCCTTTCCGCCGGCGTTGTTCGGAGCGGGCGAAGAGGCCGCCGCACTCGAGGCGGCGCGCAGCGCCTTCGTCGATGAGATGTTCGCCGATATGCTCGGCTACGCGGCCTGCAAGATGATCCGGCGCATATTGGGTTTCGCCCATGTGCTCGATTTCGACGGCATTGCCGACGCCGGTCGGCGCGCGCAATGCGAGTCGGGTGCACTCGCCATGGCGCGTTTGTTGCTCACGCAACCACGCCAATTTTCCGCGATGCGCGACGTGCTCGACGCGGTGCCGCGTCAGGCGCGCTGAAGGCCACGCAGAAGCCGCGGCGACGCCAGCCACTTGAGGACGGCACGTCCGGCGCGGGGCGACCCATCGAATACCAGGCAGGCGACGCCGTTTTTCTTGAGCTCGATCGGCACCGTGCCGCCCTCCCCGACGAGGCAGGCGGCGATCAGCGCACCGAGCCCGGGTTGATGTCCAACCAGGGCGACCCGGCGGTTGCGCTCCTGTCGAAGCAGCGCGAGCACCGCCGCCGGCACCACCCCCGGCGCGAGTTCCGCGGCCTCCGTGGCCGTGGGCCAGCCCGCGGTTTCCGTGAGAATTTTGGAGGTTTGAACGGCGCGGACGAGAGGACTCGTCAGCACCCGGTCCGGCGCCAGCGTCAGCTCCTTGAGCCCCGCCGCCGCCTTCCGCGCCCGCCTGATGCCCGCCGGCGTCAGCGGCCTCGCGCCATCATCGCGCCAGCGCTTCGGATCGGCCTCGAACGCAACGGCGTGCCGTACGATCAACAACTCCATCGCCTCACTCCTCGCCGAACTCCGTCCGCAGCCGCTTCCACCGTCCGCGCAGCCGGCGGCGTTTGCCCGCATTCGATTCACGCGCCCGGGCCGCGACCCGCTCGTGGTGCTCGGCGAGCCGTCCCATCAGGAACACCGTCGGCGCCAGTATGCCGCTCGGAGGCGCCGCGGCAAGCTCCTGCAGGCGGTGCGCGGCGACGGCCGCGTCCTGGTGCACGCCGAGCCGCTCCTGCAAGCGTCGCAGCGAGCGCAGCATGGCATCGCCAGGTTTCCCATAGATGACAGCCACGGCCTCGAGGGCGTAGCGCAGCTTCTTCACTTCGCCGCGCAACGCATGGTGCGTCTCGGCCGACGCGTCCACGCGCAGACGCTCCGCCGCCTTGCGCAATCGCCGGTAGCGTTTGCGCAGCATCGTGGGTGCGCCCCGCCGGACCGCCTCCCCCGTCACCGCCGGCTCACCGAGCAGCTGGGTGAGGGCGAGCAGTTCCTGCCGTACCGGCGGCGAATCGAGCATCTCCACCATCGCCACCCGCGCGCGGTCGCGCTCACTCGACAGATGACGCCGCAGCGGTTCGAGCTGCTGCCGTTCGAGGGAGGACAACTCGCGGCCGAACGCGTCCAGTTCCCCCAGGGCGACGTCGAGGTCGCGGGCCTCTCCGAGGACGCGCAGCACCCGTTTCAAAACCGGGCGCAGCTCCTTCCGCGCCGTCAGCGAGCCCCGAAAATCCCGCACGAGCGCATCCACGCGACGCACGGCCACGCGCAGCTCGTGCAGTTCCTCCGGGTCGTCTCCCAGACGGGCGCCGGATTCGTGCAGATACCACGACTGTACGTGCCGCCGCAGATTGGCGAGAGCAACGTCGGGCATCGTCATCGTGCCCGTCACGGCGGTCGGCACGAATACCGGTGCCGGCACCGGCACCAGTCCCACCGATTTCAGTCCCAACGAGAATTTGTTTTCGCCCGGCGATTCGAGACCGCATTGCTCGCGCAGGGCCGTCGCCAGCGTGCGCAGCGAATCAGGTTCCGCCGCGAGCGCCTCGAGCTCAACCCGCCGCACGCGGGCGGTCGCCTCGCCGTCGGGACGGGACAGGACGGATTCATCGAGGGCAATCTCACCCTCTGCGTCGACCGCCTCCGGCCTCTTGACGGCGAATCGCTGCCGGGTCGTGCGTATCTCGAACAGCGGCCGCAACTCGCTCGTTCCGCGCACGGCGAGCACCCGCGTTGCCACGGGCCCATGCGATTCCAGGGTCCAGTCGGCGGTGGGACTGTCGACGTCCTCGCGGAGTTCCCGCCGATCGGCGAGCTCGGCGCTCGCGGATCGCAGCGATTTCAACGTCGCCTCCCAGCGACCCGACTCGGCGCGCAGGCGCAGCGCATAGCCCGCGCGAAAAATACGCCAATCCTCGGTGTCGAAATACGTGTCCTCGAGATGCAGCGTGGCATCCGGCTCGAGCGACCAGCCGTCGACGAGGCCGTGTTCGGCAATCCACCGGCGCACGACCCCGTGATCCTCACAGGCAAACTGCCATTCGACTTCCCGGTCTCTGGAATGGTTGCTGGATGACATTGCGTTCAGTCTAACGAGCCCTCCGCCTTTTGGATATCGGCGGTTGCGCGGCCGGGCACCACGGCAGGTGAGAATAAAATCATCGAATTCGGTGGTTTATACATTATTATTAATGTGATTAGCCATTGACCGAGGGGAGATCTGATCATGAACACGCATTCTGCCGCATGAATTACCGCGACTACGAGCGGGTTTTCAACACCGGCGACGACGGCGCCCTGGTGGATCGATTCTTCGCCGACGACGTGGTCTTCACCGCCGGGACCCGGGAGCACCACGGCAAGTCGGGACTGCGGGAATTTCTCGCCTGGGCGCACGACGGCGTGCGCGAGGTCATGCGTCCGCAGTCGGTCTGCCGCGCCGAGCGGCGCATTTTTGCCGAAGTCGACATGGACTTCCACGCGACCAAGGTCCGCGACGATTTTCCCTTCGGCAATCTGCGACCCGGCGACAGCGTGACGGTCAAATTTCTCGTCACGTACGACCTGAACGAAGCCGGCCTCATCGTACGGCTGCAGTCGATGACATGGCCCCCCGGCCGCGGCGTCACGCGACTGCCGCGGCTCGGCGGCCACCCCAGCCAGGTCGCGGCCTATTACGCGTATGCGGCAGCCTTCAGCGCCGCGGAGCACGAACGCTACTCGGCGTTCTATACACCGGACGTCCGGCTCGAACTCGGCTCCGTACCGCCAATCACGGGCCCCGACGGCATCGTCGCCTTCTACCGACCGATGTTCCAGCGGGTGCGTGAGAACCTCACGGTGCACAAGCTGTTGGCGGACGATGCGGCGATTTTCGTCGACACCACGAGCAGTTTCCTGGCGCTCGAGGACGCGCCCGACTTCGTGGTCGGCCCACTGCGCGCCGGCGAACGAATCGATGTGCGCGTGTTCGTCTACTACACGCTGCGCGACGGCCTGATCTCGCACATCAAGATCGCGCGCGCCGGCAATCCGGTGACGCATGCGGCCGGGGCTCCAGTCACGGCGCCGGGATGAACGGCACCAGGAGGTGGGAGTCGTAGGGGCCGCCGGACCAGACCCGGTGCACACCGTGGTTGCGCGTGTCCTCGTGTCGCGCGAACGGCAGATTGGGCAGAGCCTCCGTACGCACGTCATGCCCCTGGACAATGAGACGCAGGCACTCGCCCGGCTCGAAGCGCGTGGCGGACGGCCAGATTTCGATGTCGACCGGAACACGCTCATGTACTCCGAGCGGCTGTTCCGCATCGTGCGGGTGCACGGGCTGGAGCGGGGTCGAGTGCAGCGGGTCGAGAGCGCGGTGGCTTACCCGGAGCCATCCGAGCGCCACCGGCCCGTTATCGTAGAAAGCATAGAAGGTCATGCCGACCGGCACCCCGTCCACATCGAGCTTTTCGAGTGCGATGAACAGATCCATGTCGGTCGCGCCCTGCGCCTCGACCCAGAGGCGCAGCTTCGCATGACCGGTGAGTTCCGCACCCTGCGTAAACACATGATCGAAGACTACACGGCCCTTTTGCGCCGCGTACTCGACGGAAGCCGCAACGGCGGGCCGGGCCGCGAGCATCACACCGGCGCCGGCATCGAGCCATAACGGCAGTGCCCGAGTCTCGGGCAGCGGCCACTGGCCGGCCAGACGCTCGACCGCCACCCCGGCGCGCGACCGGATCTCGAGCCGGACCCGCGGCCACGCGGGGAGTTTTGCGCCGCGTGCCTTGAGGAAATGCGTGAAGAATTCCAGCTGACGCGCACGGCTCAGAGGACGGTAATAGTGGGCCCATTTTTTCTGGCCGTGCACCTCCAGCCATTTTTCAGGCGAGCTCATGCGCTTGAACGCCTCCAACGTTCCGCGGGTGTGCAAACCTTGATCCGCCCAGCTCGCAACCACGTAGGCGGGCGTCTCGATGCCCTCGAGGTCGAATTCCTTCGATTGCCAGTAACAGTCCCACAAGGGATGTGCACGCACATTGGCCAGGGTGTCCTCGGTCTGCCCGAGCGAGAAGCGGATGCTGTCGGATGCGCGCGGCATGAACCCGGTCTCGGGAATTCCGCCGTGGTAGGCAAACTCCCGATACCAATCGGAGAAGCCCTCCCAGGGGTTGATGGCCGCCAGCGCGGGTGGCCGCAGCGGCGCCACCAGATACTGGATGCCGGCCAGATAAGACACGCCGCTCATGCCGATCCTGCCGTTCGACCACGGCTGGTCCGCGAGCCACTGGATCACGTCGAAGCAATCCTCCGCTTCGCGGAGGCCATTGTGGTGAAAGTCGCCCTCCGACAGCCAGGCGCCGCGGGGATCCGCAAACGCCACCGCGAAGCCGTGTCGCCCCCAGTAGACCGGATCCGGAGCCTCGAACGCCGTCAGCGGCGAGAGCCACTCCGGATCGACGCCGGAGGCGGGCCAGAACACTTGATTGGTCTGCCTGTGCTTGCCATATGGGCTCCATCCCAGCAGCAGGGGCAGATCCGTCGTGCGGCCGGCGGGCCGGTAAAGATCGACATAGATGCGCGTCCCGTCACGCAGGGGCACGGCCTTGTTACGCTCGATTTCGAGGCCTCGGTTCACCACCACGCCATAGTCGGCGGGTGGCGGCACGAGCGGCGCGGTACGCGGATCGACACCCGGCCGCATGATGAGAGGAGTGGGGATCATGGCCGCATTATAGATCCCTCGCAGGCGCCGCTGCACCGCCCGGGACGGCTTCCCGCGGGGGCATACCCGCCTTGCGCGCGCCGCTGTCCTGTGCGAGCGTTCACCGACGGGAGCCGGTTTCAGGGCGCGACATGCTGTCAATCGAACACCAGATAACACTGACGAGAAACCACGTGCTCGCCGCGCTCGCCGCCCGGCCCCAAGTCCGGGCGAATGCCGGGGATTGGAGGCCGTTCTGCCACCGGCTCGAACGGTACTTCCCTGCGCTCATGGGCGAACTGGCCGCGCTGTACGGTGAACGGCCGGATTTCCTGGACTTTATCGAGGCCTTGATCGGCACCGCCTTCGATGCCTGGGTGGCGAGACCCGCAGATTTGAGGACGCTGGACCTGCGCCGCGAGGAGGATCCTCTCTGGTTTCAATCCGAAAAAATGCTCGGCGGAGTCTGCTACGTCGACAAATTCGCCGGCAATCTGAAGGGAATCGAGGCCTCGATTCCCTACTTCAGGGAACTCGGCCTCACTTACGTGCATTTGATGCCGCTGTTCCGCTGTCCAGCCGGCAACAGTGACGGAGGCTACGCCGTCAGCAGCTACCGCGAGGTCAATCCGGCGCTCGGCACGATCGAGGACCTGCGGACCTTGGCGGCGGCGCTGCGTGCTGCGGGCATCAGCCTGGTGCTCGACTTCATTTTCAATCACACGTCGGACGAACATGCCTGGGCGCAGGCGTGCGTTCGCGGCGATCCGGCGTACGCGAATTTCTATCACCTGTTTCCCGACCGCGGCATGCCCGATCAGTACGATCGTACGCTGCGCGAAATTTTTCCGGATCAGCACCCCGGCGGATTTTCCCAGCTGCCGGACGGCCGGTGGGTTTGGACCACGTTCAATTCGTTCCAATGGGATTTGAATTACGGCAATCCGGCCGTGTTCACCGCCATGGCGGGGGAGATGCTGGCCATCGCCAATCTGGGCACCGAGTTCCTGCGCATGGACGCGGTCGCTTTCGTGTGGAAGCGGCTCGGCACGAGTTGCGAAAATCTGCCGGAGGCGCACACGCTGATCCGCGCGTTCAGCGCCCTGGTGCGAATCGCCGCACCGAGCCTGGTGTTCAAATCGGAGGCCATCGTGCATCCAGACGACGTGGTCAAATACATCTCGGCCGCGGAATGTCAGGTGTCGTACAACCCGCTGCAGATGGCGCTGCTGTGGAACTCGCTCGCGACCCGCGAGGTCAACCAGCTGCAACAGGCGCTGGAAACCCGACACAACCTGCCGCCGGATACGGCCTGGGTGAATTATGTCCGCAGCCACGACGACATCGGCTGGACGTTCTCGGACGAAGATGCGCTCAAACTCGGCATTCACGGGTTCCAACACCGACAGTTCCTGAACCGTTTCTACGTGAACCGCTTCGACGGCAGTTTCGCGCGCGGTGTGCCGTTTCAGGACAACCCAGCCACCGGCGACTGCCGCATCTGCGGCACATCGGCATCGCTGGCCGGCTTGGAACAAGGTGACCGGTACGGCGTGGAGCGGGTGCTCGTGCTGTATGCCGTGGCGCTGTCGACCGGCGGCATCCCGCTGCTGTATCTGGGCGACGAGGTCGGTACGCTGAACGATCACACTTACCTCGATAATCCGGATCAGGCAGCCGACAGCCGGTGGGTGCACCGGCCCGCCCGCGACGCCGGGCGCTACGCCGCGCGACACGACCCGGCGACCGTCCCGGGGCGGCTCTATCGGGGATTGCGACGAATGATCGCTGCGCGGCGGGCCACCGCGGCTTTCGCCGGCGGACGTCTTCAAGGCTTTCGGGCCGGCTCGCGCAGCGTGCTGGGCTATACGCGCGGTTCGCCCGGGGACCAGGTGCTGGCGCTCGCCAATTTCAGCGAGCTGCCACAACGCATCCCGCCGCACATTCTCTCGGCCCAACCCGCCGAGGCGAAAGACCTGATCGGCGGCATCAGCCATCGGCTGCGCGACGGCCTGGTGCTCGACCCTTATCAGGTGTTGTGGCTCGACTGCCGGCGGCGGCGCGACTGACATCGCGCGTCCGCGCCCGCCGGATCGCTACAACAGATGCTGCGCAATTCTCCAATAGGCGCTGCACAGCCCGTTCAGCATCGACACCGCCCATTTGGCGACCCGGCCCGCCGCAAGCTCCGCGCGGAAGGGTATCGGCCCACCCCGAAGCAACTCCCGGTCCGTGGTCCGGCGCCCCCCTTGAATGAGGCCCCGTGCCGCGCGCAGTTCCCGGAAGCCCTGCGTGGTGTTGCGCACGGCCCGCCACCAATGCGGTATCCAGCCCTTCGCCGCAGCGCCGGCAAGCTGGGCCACCTCGTAGGCCAGCAGCGCGGGTCCGAGAACGATCAGACTGCGGGCGGACACGTTCTTGATGAGGTGGCGCCAGCGCCCCTCGATCAGGGTCAACACGCGCCGTGGCGCATAAGATCCCCCGGGCCGCAGCGAAAGATTGGGGGTTCCGGCGCCGTGCAGGACCGTCGCCTCACCGATCGCCAGAATTTCACGCCCTGCGAGTCGCGCTCGCACCCCGACGTCGTGATCCTCGTAATAAAACCGGTAGCCCGGGTCGAAAAACACCGCTTCCGGCCAGCGCGTGCGTACCACCATGAAGCAGGCGCTCACCATGGAATCCACCTGCACCGCGCCTGCTTCCGGCGGTTCCAGCGGCGAGTCCTCGTTGCGAAGTATCATGTGGCCCAGCCAATGACAATAGGCGCCCTCGTATTGGATACGGTCAGGCCGCGCCGTCAGAACCACCCGCGGCATCGCTATCGCCGCATTCGACTGCCGTTCGAGCGCCGATGCGAGTGTTTCGACGGCGGCCGCCGAAAGACGGATGTCGTTATCCGCGAACAGGATGTAGTCATTGCGTGCCGCCTCGAATCCGGCGCTGCGTGCCGCACCCGGACTGCGATTCTCCGAGAGTTGCACGACCCGCCCATGTGGCACCATTTGGCGAAAAATCTCCTGACCGCCGTCCCTCGACGCATTGTCGAGGAGCAGCACCTCCTCGACGACGTCGCCGAGTCCGATGACGTGGGGAAGCGAATCGCGAAGATGCGCCGCGCCGTCATGATTGACGATGCACAACGTGATCTTCATATCCGCGATACCCGGCGCGCACGCACGATGACCGAGCTGATCTGCAGCAATCCGCCAATCGCGGCGGACAGGAGTTGATCGAGCACCAGGAGCACGGATACGGCGACCGCTGCGCGCGGCGCGTACCCGAGCAGCGCAAACGACTTCACCAGCGTGATCTCGCGGACGCCGAGTCCGGCGATCGAAATCGGCAGAAGAACGACCGCATACACCGCCGCCGACATCCAAATTCCGCTCGTCAGCGGGATATCCATCTGCAGGGCGCGCGCAAGAACCATCAACGCGGCCCCCGACAGAAGTATCTGGATCGAGGCGGGAATCGCCGCTTTCAAGGCGACGAGCGGCCCCTGCGCGAGTATCTGCCGGCCCACCTCAGCGACCCGCTCGAAGACACGATGCCGCAGTGAGACGACCCCGTTTCGGGAAAAGCCGGCTGCTCGGAATCGTCTGTGCACGATCAGCCACGCGAACAGACCGGCGGCCGCGGCCAACAGGCACCACGCACCGGCCCAGAGCGGACGTCGCAGCGCCGCCGCCGAAACGTGCGGATCGAGCAAGGCGCACACGCCTCCCCAGAGGATGAACACCACGAGCTCGACCCCGCGGCTCGCCAGCAGCGAGCTGACGCCCCCTGCCACGGAAGTGCCGAAGCTCTTGTAGCGGTAGACGGTTACGGCACCGCTCAGCCAGGGACCCGGGGAAAGCAAGGCGTAGAAGTTGCTGATAAACAACGTCTCGAGCGTCTGCCATCGTGAGACCGAGAGCCTCAGACCCTGATTCATCACCAGCGTGCGTTCCGCCGCCGCCACCCGCGTCGCGACGTTCATGATGACGCCCAACAGCACCAACGGGAGACTCGCCTGCCTGATCACGCCTACGACGGTGGCCAGCGGAGTGACGTGAAACACCCAGCCGAGCGCGGCCGCACTCGCGATGACGCGAGCAACGGTCCATACCACTTTTTTCCCGGAGCCCGCGCTATTCAATAATCGGCCTTGGTCATGACGCCGCCCACACTATGCGGCAGGTGGACCCACCGCAATCTTGGCGGACCCCCGTTGCGTGTGGGAATGATCTGACGCGGAGGACGCCCCGTGCCCAATTGTAAACTCAGGTCCCTCCGCCCATTCTGACTCCTGCATATATGTGTGCTCCAGGAAAGCGAGGGGTGAAGTCATGACGAACGTCGGAATGGTGACCAATATCCCGCGCGTACTGCTGGTGACGCCCCAACCGTTTTACGAGGACCGGGGCACCCCGATCGCGGTTCGATATGTGGCGCAGGCGCTGAGTGAGCTCGGGGCGTGCGTCGACATTCTGGCGTTTCCGGTCGGCCGCAGCGTCGCCATTCCCCGGGTGACGATCATGCGCTGTTCCAATCCCATGCATTTGAAACAGGTGCCCGTCGGGTTTTCCTGGCGCAAAATCGTGCTCGATGCGACGTTGTTGCAGGCGTTCCGGCGACTCGTGCACGGCGGCAAGTATCACATCGTCCACGCGGTCGAAGAGGCCGCTTACATGGCCTCCGCCATCTGCCCACCCGCGGGACAACCGTTCATATACGACATGGCATCGGCGATTCCCATGGAACTCCGGCGCAATGCCCTGTTTGCCACCGGCCTCATACAGCGGATGTTGTCGGTCGCCGAGCGCTGGGTGATTTCCCATGCGAGCCGCGTCGTATGCAGCAGCGGGCTGGCCGGATACGTTTCGCACCAGGTTCCCGACGCCCGGGTGCGGGAGTGGCCGTATCCCGCGTATGCCGAGCGAGTCGAACATAGCCGCGTCCTGGAATTGCGCAAGAAGTTGAACATTCCGCCGGAGCAGCGGGTGCTGCTCTACAGCGGCAACTTCGCCGCCTATCAGGGGGTCGAACTGCTGCTGGAAGCGTTTCGACTGGCGCGCCGGACGTGTCCTGAGTTGACGCTGGTGTGCGTCGGTGCGACCGACAAGGAGTATGCCGCGTTCTCCGCGGCGACAGCGACCGAGGATCAAATCGTCGTTCTGCGACGACAGCCACGCGATCAGATTCCCGTCTACATGGCTCTCGCGGACTTTCTCGTCCTGCCGCGTGTCGACGCCGACAATGTGCCGCTCAAGCTGTTCGATTACATGGCCTCCGGCACCCCCATCATCGCCACGCGCGGACCGGCTCACGAACCCTTGCTGGACGAGAGCCGCGCCTTCATGTGCGATCCGACGGCGGAGGGCCTGTCGTCGGCCCTGGTCAGGGCCTGCGCCTCGCGCGAGCGCTCAGACGCCATGGCGCGCGCGGCCCGATCCTACGCCATGGAACATTTCGGTTGGGACCGGTTCGTCGCGTTCGTCCGCACGACCTATATCGATGCGTTGGGCGAAGCGCGCGAACGGGTGTGGCAAAGCCCCATGGCTTGATTTGCGGCCGAGGTGCGCCTCGGACGAAGCGGTGCCGCGACACGCGGCCTGACACTTTCGCTCCCCCTTTACCCCCTGCTCTATTCCCCTTCGCGCCCCCCGCGAACCGAGGATTGGAAGCCATTCCCGCAAAGCGTCGGTGTTGCGCGACAGTTTGAGGAACGAGTTCAGTACCTGTTAACTCCCCCCGTGGAATTGTTAAACCCGTCGATGAGGCGGGGACGCAAAGCGTCCGGTTGCAAGGGGATTGACGTAAATGGTACACCGCATTGTCGTTTTGGCTTCGTTGATGACCGCACTGTCCTCGATGACCGTTATTCCCGCAATCGCGGCCGTCTCCGGCGGTTCGCTCGACGCCGTGAGCGACGCGACCATACCTCTGCCGGCGGGCAAATTCTCCAAGCTGTATTTGTTGGGCAGCGGCGTCAACGGCAAGCAGGCGAATCAAAGCTTTACGGTGACTTACACCGACGGCACGACGACCAGGATCACGCAAAGTCTCAGCGATTGGTGGGGACCCTCGCAAGACTACCCCGGCGAAACTCCGCTCATGCAGATGGACTCGCTGGTCGGACCGACCGGCGCGTCATTGGGGCACGTCGTGTATCTGTATGGTTACACTCTGGCGATCGATGGCGCGAAGACCGTCAGGAGCCTCACCCTGCCGCCGAATCGCAATGTGGTGCTGCTCGGCATCGGGGCGGGTGCCAGCGGCGCCGCTCCCGTTCACGTCAACCTGGCGGCCGTCGAGAACGTGGTCGGTGTGGTCAACGCCGGCACGGCGGCCGCCAGGGGCGGTCTGGACAACGGCGGTGACGCATATGCGGCGAATTTGCTCGGATCCTCGATCACGTGGGCGGGCTCGACGTACGCGCTGGGAGGGCCCGCCTCCACGACGGGGGCGGCGCTGACGGTGCAGATCACCGGAACGCCGGCGACGTCCGCCGTCATGGGACAATTTTACGATTTCACCCCAACCGTCGTGGCGTCCGCCGGCTCCACGCTCAGCTACGCCATCGCGAATAAACCCATCTGGGCGCAATTCAACGCGGCCACGGGGGCCCTCACCGGTGTACCCCCGACCGGCAGCGCGGCGACGGATGCCAATATCCTGGTCAGCGTATCGAACGGAGTGCAACGCGTATCGCTGCCGCCCTTTACCATCGCCGTCCACGCCGCATCCACGGGCGGCACCGGCACGGCGTCCCTGATATGGACCCGGCCCACCGAGAACACCGATGGCTCACCGTTGACGAACCTGGCAGGTTACATAATCCGCTACGGAACGAGCAGCTCGGCGCTGGACAAAACAATTTCGGTCGGCTCCCCGGGCGCCACCAGCGTGGAAATCACGAATCTGACGCCCGGCAATTGGGATTTCGCCGTGTCCTCCGTCAACACGGAAAACGTCGAAAGTCCCTTTTCGGCCGTCGTCGCCAAGACGATCCCGTAACGGGAGAGAGGCCCGCGTGATTCGGTGATTCAGGCGCGCGCGGCGCTCACGCGTGCCGGCACCCGGTCCGCGGTCAGCCATTCACGATGCGCCGAATCGGCGCCCGTGCCGTAATCGTGCAGGGCGTAGCGAAGCTGGAAAACCAGACGGTCGCGCCCCATGGGCTCCTGCCCTTTGTGAAAGCAGAACGTATCTTCGATGAATCCCGTGCCCGATTGGCCGCAGATCATCTGTACATTCTCGGACCCATAAGTTTGCAATATCTCATCATCCGAACGACAACGGGACAGCGACCAGATGTGGTGCAGTTTCTTTTTTTTGTGACTGCCGCGAACGGCGATGTGCGGGCCGGCCGACGCATCCACGTCGCTTAAATAGAAGAATACCGACAAGGCCATGTAGTCGTCGACGTCGTAGTGGAATTGTTGGGCCGCGTTGAGGCGTTCCTGCGGCGACGCCTGGCAGACGAAACTCCACCACGCGCGCACGCCGACCAGCCGCAGGTCGGTCCCGCAATACTCACGAAGCACCCGATTGAGGCCGGGGTCCGCCGCGACCCGAAGGGCCGGCGAGCCGGGGATGGCAATGCCATAGTAGTGACCTTGAAGAAAACGTTGCCCGTATCGACGTTCCGCTTCGCGCTTGTCGCCGTAGAGAAATGGATACCTCAGGTCGCCGGCGCCATGACAAGCCCGGGAAAGCAGCGACTCGCGCAATTCCGAATGCACCTCCTCCTTGAGTTTGAGGCCGGTCGACACACCGTGTTGCTTCAGTGAACGCACGCCGATTTCCGGATCGAGCTCCACCGTGCTGCTGATCGCGCCAGTGTGAAGGTCTGGACGCATGGGGTGTCGAAGGCGCGCGAGCCACTGGAAGAAAACCCGCACCGCGTGGATTCGCCCCGCCATGATCATGAAAACATAAGGGGGCCCGAAATTGGCGTAGACACGCGCCTTCGCGAGGAACTTCTTGTTGAGCTTCCGCATTTTTTTCTCCGTGAGCAAACCATCCATGGGAGCCCACGCCGAACGCGCAATTGCCAGCAGCCCTGCCGGATCCCCATTTTTCACGCTTCGAATCGATGGCCGGATTCTATACACAATCCTCCCGATCACGCCATTGACATAACCGAGAACCCGGAATCGGATCCTGGCGTACTTGCTCCCTAGGTCCGCCTGCACGTTGTGCAACGCGCCAAACGTCTCGCACCGGCCCGCACATCCCGTCTGTGGAGAGAGACAGTTGATACAGGCGATGAGGCGCGGTCAACTGGCCTCTCTGAATTGGCAAACCCGTCGAGAGGCGGGGACGCAAAGCTTCCGGTCTCCAGGGTCCTCGGACCCTAGATAGCGGGGTTGCCGGTGATCGCTACGCGCGCACTGTAGTTAAACCCCCTATTGCGGAGCCTCGCGGAGATCGTGGCATCCACATGCAAGGGGTTTGACGTAAATGGTATACCGCATTGTTGCTTTAGCTTCGTTGATGACCGCTCTGTCCTCGATGACCAGTGTTCCCGCGCTCGCCGCCGCCTCGGGCGGAACGGTTGATGCGGTGAGCAGCACGACCGTACCGCTGCCGGCGGGCAATTTCTCCAAACTGTATTTGCTGGGCACGGCCGTTCACGGTCCGCAGGCCAATCAAAGCTTCATCGTGACCTACACGGACGGCACGACGACCAAGATCACGCAAAGCCTCAGCGATTGGTGGGGGCCGTCGCAAGACTTCCCGGGCGAAACGCCGCTCATGCAGATGGATTCGCTGATCGGACCCACCGGCGTCTCCATCGGACACGCGTCGTACCTGTACGGTTACACGCTTGCGATCGACAGCGCGAAGACCGTCAAGAGCCTGACGATGCCGCAAAATCGCAATGTGGTGCTGCTCGCCATCGGAGCCGGCGCGAGCGGCGCGGCCCCGGTCCACGTCAATCTCGCGGCGATGGACAACGTCGTCGGCATCGTCAACACCGGCACCGCGGCCGCCAACGGTGGCTTGGACACCGACGGCTACGCCTACGCCGCCAATATGCTGGGATCCTCGATCACCTGGGCGGGCGCGAGCTACGCGCTGGGTGCGTCTACGGCGGTGGCGCAGTCGGCGCCACCCGCGGGCATCTCGGGCGCCGATGCCGTGAGCAGCGCGACCATTGCGCTGCCGGCCGGCAATTACAGCAAGCTGAACGTGCTGGGCAGCGGCGTCAACGGCAGGCAGACGAATCAGAACTTCGTCGTGACCTACACCGACGGCACGACGACCACCATCACCCAGAGTCTCAGCGACTGGTGGGGCCCTCCGCAGAATTTCGCCGGTGAGTCTTCAGTCTCGCAGATGGCCAATATGGTCTCCCCCACGGGCGCCCTCATGAGCCACGCGGCCTACATTTATGGCTATTCCTTCGCGATCAATGGCGCAAAGACCGTCAAGAGCCTGACCTTGCCGAACAACCGAAATGTGGTCGTGCTGGCCATCGATGTCGGCGCAAGCGGGTCGACACCGGTACACGTCAATCTCGGGGCGGCCGACAACGTGTTCGGCGTCGTCAGCACCGGCGCCGCAGCCTCCAAGGGTGGCCTGGACAACGAAGGGTACGCGTACTCAGCCACTTTGATCGGATCGACGGTCACGTGGGCCGGCGCCACGTACACGGTGGGCATATCGCCGGGAACCCCGGTCGCGCAGACGCTGCAGATTTCGGGCGCTCCGTCGACGACGGCCGAGATCGGACAGTATTACAGTTTCAGCCCAACCGTCGTGGCGTCAGCCGGCTCAACGTTGACCTATTCGGTGGGAAACAAGCCGGCCTGGGCGCAGTTCAGCGCGACGACCGGCTTGTTGTCCGGCACGCCCCCCATCGGCAGCTCGGCGACCGATGCCAATGTCGTGGTCAGCGTTTCAAACGGTGCGCAAACCGCTGCCCTGCCGGCATTCACCATCACGGTCGATCCTGCGGCGGTCGCGCCGCCCGTCACGGGCACAGCGGCCCTCAGCTGGTCTCCTCCCACGCAAAATACCGACGGCTCGCCGCTGACGAACCTCGCCGGCTACATAGTGCGCTACGGAACGAGCAGCACCGCCCTCACCAGTTCGATCTCGGTCGCTTCCCCCAGTGCGACGGGTGTGGAGATTACGAACCTGACACCGGGTAATTGGGCTTTCGAGGTGTCCGCCGTCAATACGTCAAAAGCAGAGAGTGCTTTTTCGCCGGTCGTCGCCAAGGCGGTCCAATAACGCCCAGCGCGGGATGGGCCGGCCTGGGATGGGCCCGGCCCGACAGGGGCTCAACGACAACCGCTCCCGCTGATTCGCGCTTCAGTCCGCCCCGCGAGAAGGCGCGCCGCCCGGCTCCCCGACCTGATTGCTGCATCGCCGCATATTCTCACGGAGTATTACACGCGATGCGCAAATCGTTCATGGCGTGGACAAGGATCGGAAGCGATGGTCAATTACGCTGTTTCGCCAAGGCGAAACACGCGCGGCCACGTCATATAATGAATTCACTAAGAACATCTCCACGTTTCCAGGAGGACCCTGTGAATGACGATTACCCGGTCGCCGTGCGTCCTGGGTCCGCCATGAGTGGGAATTTCTCGACCAATCGTAATCAATTCACAGGAAGACGGCTGGGATGTTCATAAAAAAGCTGTTCGTCACTCTGTTGATTCTTGTCTTGCCGCTCGCCTTTCTCGTTCTCATCGTTGTCGAGGTGGGCATCGCGATGTTCATCAACGCATTCCGCATGATCGGCGCCGGTGCGGCCACGTACGGCCGCCGACAGTTTCCCTGAGCGCTTACGCGCGCTAGTGCTGATACGCGCCGATATCCGGAGTCGCGGGCCTCGGCGTACCGAAGAAATCCCTGGGAACCGCGGAGGAACTGATGGCGTTGTCCCTGGCAATCGAGCCATTGACCAGTTCGAAGGCGTCGAGATCGAATTCGGCTGGCGCACTGGCAGCGGCGGTGTATGCACCGTTCATCAACCCGGGCTCTTTCGAGACACGGTCGGTCAATCCCATGATGGCACCCGACGGGGTGGACGACCAAATGTTATGCCCCGAGGTCAAACCGGGAATGGCGTTGAAGGTCCCGGTCGTTCGCCCTTCCGGCGAATCTATCAGGTTGTTGAAGAACGCGAAGCCTGACAGCCGCGTCATCGTATTGACGACGGCGGGACCACCCCGGTAACTGGGCAACAACGTGTTGTTGTAAAAGGAAAGGTTCTCGTAGATGGAATTGGGGGCGTATTGCCGCATGGCAATCAAATTGGTGCAATTGCTGATGACATTGTTGGAAAAGACGACGTTGCTCAAGGCAGGCCCGGTATTGACACCCGTTTCACTGTCGATCGACAGGCAATTCAGCGGACTGCCATACCTGAAATAGACCGGGTTGCCGGTACTGTAGATGAGGTTGGCATCGATCACGCCGCCATTGACGTTACCGATGTACGGGCCGTTCATCGCCCAGTTGTCGTAAAAGACGTTATTTCGCATCACCAAATCGAACACCGAACGGAATGCCGTCGTGGTGTACAGGTCCGCCGCCGTTTCGCCAACATTGACCGTGACGAAACCACCAATCTGCAACGGCTCCGCGAATTGTTCGTGAAACACATTGTTCGAAATCGTCACATGTTTTCCGGTGACCGCCAGGCCGTTCCCCCAGCCGAGGTCCGCCGCGGGACGATCGAAGGCGGCGTAATTATTCGAGTCATACACATCATTTCCGGAAAACATCGCACCGTCGACGTAAAAAATCATCGAACCCACGCCCCGCTCGTGGGCAATGGCGCTGTTGAGTACGTGGATGTCGAAAACGGCGCAACACGTGGGTCGTCCCACCCAACCCGGAGGATACATGCCGGCGTCGCCCGCAAAAATCCCGGCGCCGCGCGAATGAATGACATTGATGCCATTCCAGATCACGTTGCCGGCGGCAATCATCACCAGAAAATTGATGTTGCTGCAGGCGTACCGCGGGGCAGGCAATCGATCCACGGTCGCCGCCGGATCACACCCTGCGGGCGAGTCGTCTCCCGTCGGCAAGGTGTATTCACCGTCCACGGTGGGCCGATCGCCCATGTCGTAGGCTCGGATGATGATCGGCGCCATGGGCGTGCCGCCGTTGGTGACACGGACGACTTCATGATAGATCCCGGCCGCGACACACAATGTATCGCCAGGGGCCAGCGCATCGATGCCTGACTGGATTGCGGTATAGGCGGGATTCCCCTGCACGTTTCCGGATCGGGATACATATTTGGTGCAGGTGCCCGTTTCTGTTGGCGACGGCGACGGTGACGGTGACGGTGCCAATGATGCCGTCGTATAGGCGAATCCGCCCTTCAACGACGCGGTGCCGCCGTCGGGGTTTACCACCTCAACATCGACCGGCCCCAGCACCTGGCTCAGGGGGGGCTCGACGGTCAGATGGGTCGTATCGTTGGGCCACAGGCCACGAGGCGCCATGCCGTTGATGTAGACCTTCGCACCCGGTTCAAAATTCGATCCCCAGATCGTCACGTCCCGGCTCTCCGGACCTGAATTCGGACTGACCCCACCGATCCGAGGATCCTGCGGAAGTGCCGACCCAGATGATACGGCGGCCATCGACACCCCGATGCAAAACGTTCCGGCGAGTTGTGAAATCCATTTCATAGCACGCTCCATGTCTACCCGGCGGCCATGGTGACGCGCGGCCACGATTTCCGAAACATCGAAAACTCGGCTGAATCAACCGAAATCCACAGCGGCGGGACGCACGACGCCCGCGAGGCCGCCGGTCGCGGCGGAACCCGTGGCTGCCGCCAGGCGAGCGCCTAAGAGTCCGCCACGCTGCGCTGCTCGGCGGCGTCCGGTCCGTCCAATTGCACCGGACGAGCGTCGAAAATCATGGTTTGTTTGCGGTCTGGCGCAAAGGCCTGCCAATGCGGCATGCCGGGATGATTGGGGTTGCCGGTACGGGCAAACTGAATCCACGCATCGCTCATCACCGCCCCCAATGCGCGTGCCTCGTCCCCGCCTCCCGTCATATTCTCGCACCGATCCGTGTTGTCGAAAACGAACGGCAGCTCTGCGCAATGGAAGGCACGCGGGCGACCGCTCAAGATCGGAGTCTGCCACGTGAACCAATACAGATAGGCCGGTGCCGCACCTTGCGCCGACTTGATAGTCGCCTGCTGGATGGCAGACTGGCGCACGCGCGATGCGGCGATGTGCGACCATAAATCGAAGGGCGATGCAGTCGGCGTGCGCCGCTTGAACGCCGTGATCACCGCCGGCGTCTTCTCGCCGAACACCGCCTTGACGCGCTCCTCGAGCTGCGCCGCGGTCAGGGTTTCGTATTCGGGATGATTCAGCGCCGTGACGAACTCGTTGAGCGTGCTGCCGATGATCATCGGTACGTGGGCCGACAATGGTGATGCTTTCGGATCGAACGGGTGAGCCGGCAGGATGGTGCCGTCCACGGCGGGTGCGAATCCGAGCCGGTTTCCGATTCGACGAAAGTCCGGCACGCCGTCCGGCGGCAGGAAATTGAGCGCACGCGTCACCGCGGTACCCGCGGCAACGAGTTTTTCATAGGGTATGATGTGCAGCTCCTGGATCGACGAGGAATTCAAGTCGAGCTCATTGAGCAACAGATCCGCCATGTGCCGTGATGCGTCCTGTTCGCCCGCGCGCAGCAACGATCCGCTTTCAACGATGGCGCGGTGAAACAATCCCCTCGCCGCAGGCATGCCCATGAGCATGTTCACCTTGCCGCCGCCGCCGGACTGCCCGAAAACCGTCACGTTGTTCGGATCCCCGCCAAATCCCGCGATGTTGTCCCGAACCCATTCGAGCGCCGCCACGATGTCCAACATGCCCACATTGGCGGACGCGGCGTACTGCGCGCCGAACTGGGCGAGATTCAAGTATCCGAGCACGTTCAGGCGGTGGTTCAACGACACAACCACGACGTCGCCGCGGCGCGCGAGGTTCTCGCCATCATAGGCCTTGAGTTCCTGACCCGAGCCGGCCGCATATCCGCCGCCGTGCAGCCACACCATCACCGGACGCTTCTGGAGATCGTTGACCGCCGGCGTCCACACGTTGACGCGCAGGCAATCCTCGCCTTGGATGCCGTCATCCCACGAGAACATAAATGCCTCCTCATCGTTCGCCCAACCGGCGCGCGCTGCCTGTGGTGCGACACAGCCAAATTGTCTCGAACTGCGCACCCCGCTCCAGGGCTCGAGCTTGACCGGCGGCATGAAGCGGTTTGCCCCCTCGGTGCTTGCCGCGTACGGAATCCCCTTGAAGGTGCTGATCCCGCGGCGAACATAGCCGACGACACGTCCGCTCAGTGTCTCGACAATGGGGGCGCCATCCTTGGCCACCAGGGGGCGGCGGTCGCCGCCGCGTGCCGCGCCCTTGGCGCCATCCGGCGCTGCCGGCAGCGCGGCGGCAGCGGTGAGCCCTCCCAGCAGTGCGGCGGCCTGTTTGAGCGCCTCGCGGCGCGCCAGTGTTTCGTCGTGGGCGGGTGGTCTGCTCATGCCGATTCCAGTTGTGATGCCATGCTGGGTCAGGATTCTTGGTCATCTACCGTTGATTGGCAAACCACAACAATCTCCTCCGGACGGCCCCTCGAGTCAGAGCGATGCGGGCATCAGCGGCGTTCTCGCTGATGGCGGACGCCTTGCGACATCGAGCGCAGGCGCCGCCATCGATTGATCGCTATGACTGTACGCGCGCGCGAAGTCGCGCATACGCCGCGCGCGCCTCATCCAATCGAGAAGAGTTCGCGATGACCCATTCCGCAAGTGTCTGGACCGGGGTCAGGAATTCCCGGCCAAGGTCTGTGAGCGCATATTCGACCTGAGGCGGTGTGACGGGTGTGACGGTTCGGGAGACGAAACCGTTTTCCTCCAGGTCCTTGAGCGTCGATGCCAGCACCTTTTGGCTGATCTCGCCGACCTCGCGGCGCAGGGCATTGAAGCGGCACGGGCCGCGCCCCAACACCCGCACCACCAGCAAGGTCCATTTGTCGCTGATCCGCGCGAGCATGCGGCTAATGTGTTCGCAGCGGACGGTATCTTCGTGGTTATCTAGTTTCGCCAAGGTGCCTCCTTGCCGGATATGGTTACTAACCGTAAGCTGATTTCGTTGAGAAACTAGCATACACGAGGATACCATGAGCTCTAAGCCCAAAATAGCCGTCATCATTGGTTCGACCCGTCCCACGAGATTCGCCGACGCGCCGGCACAATGGATTCTGAAGCAGGCGCAGGCGCGCGGAGACATGGACGTGGAGCCGATCGATCTCCGGGATCACCCATTGCCCTTCTTCGACGAGGTGGCATCGAACATGTGGATGCCAAGCCGGAATCCGGAGGCGGTCCGCTGGCAGCAAACCGTTGGGCCCTACGACGGCTACATCTTTGTTGTCGCGGAATACAACCATTCGATCACGGGCGTTCTCAAGAACGCACTCGACCAGGCCTACAAGGAGTGGAATCGGAAACCCTTCACTGCCATCGGTTACGGCGGCACCGGTGCGGTCCGTGCCGTCGAACATCTCCGGTTGATCGGCGTGGAGCTGCAAATGGTTTCGACGCATGCGGCCGTTCACATCGGGGGCGGCGATTTTATGGCCGTGCACCCGATGTTCGGCAAGAAGCCCCTGGAGGAGATCGAGGCGAACCTGCTGCCCTCGGCGAAAACCGCCCTCGACGAGTTGGTCTGGTGGGCCAAGGCGACGATGGCCGCGAAAGCAACCCCAGCCTAATCACCCGGACGAGCGAGCCGGCAAATGATGCCGGCTCGCCCCATGGCGCCGCTACGCCAAGCGGCCCAAACACCCAACCGACTCACGTGAGGTCGCTGCGGCACGCGAGCGCCCGCGGTGGACCTGAGACGTTTGGAACGTCCCTTACGCATCTACCTGCAAGAAGCCCGATCGGCTTTTCGTCGCTCCGCTCGGGCGACGGCAGTCCGAAAGGACTGGCAGAGGAACGTTCATCCATCAAACACTCGAAGGAGAATCCATCATGCGCATTGCAACATCGGTCCCGATCCACCCGAATCGGAAACATGCATCGGCCACCGGGGACGTCCGTTCCTTGCTCTTGATTGCCGTGCTCGCAGGGATCACGGGTCACGCCCATGCAACGCAGCCGCCAGATTCGGTGAATAGCGACTCCAAGTGGAACACTGCGATGGGGGCGAATGCCCTGGCAGACCTGACGACCGGAACCAACAACACAGCGGCGGGTGAGGAGGCGCTGCAGCACGACACGGACGGCTCCTACGGCGCGGCCTTCGGCGCCCAGGCGCTCTATTCCAATACCACGGGCCAAAACAACACAGCCACCGGGAACAGCGCGCTCTATTCAAATACGACCGGCGATTACAACAGCGCTTTCGGGTCATCGGCGCTCGGCTCCAATGTATCGGGCAGCGACAACACCGCCGTCGGCTTGAACGCTCTCGCGGGAAATGCGTCCGGCAGCGACAACACGGGCGTCGGATTCAATGCGATGCTGAACACCACTGGCTATCAAAACACGGCCGTAGGCTCCCAGGCGCTTTTCTCCGACGGCACCGGAAGCTCGAACACGGCGGTGGGGTTTCAATCGGCCTATAACACGACCGGTCCCGGCAACACCGCCTTGGGGCGACTCGCGTTATCCGCCAATACCACCGGCGAGTTCAACATCGCGGTAGGCGATCACAGTGGTCAAAATCTGACCACCGGTTCCAACAACATCGATATCGGGAGCCAGGGTGTCTCGAGCGACAACGGCACGATACGAATCGGTGCGGATGGGACACAATCCGCAACGTATATCGGTGGAATCAACTCCTCCCAGGTGACGGGCGCCGCCGTGTACGTGACGGCCTCGGGACGGCTCGGCGTGCTCGCCTCCTCGCAGCGCTACAAGACCGGGATCACGTCGATGGACTCGAGGACCGAAAAGTTGCAGCAGCTGCGGCCAGTCGCATTTCACCTCAAAAGCGACCCCGGCGGCGCCGTGCAATACGGACTCATCGCCGAAGAAGTGGACAAGGTCTATCCGGAGCTCGTCATCCGCGATGCTGCCGGAACGATCCAAGGAGTACGTTACGATGAGCTCGCGCCGATGTTGTTGAACGAGATGCAGAAGGAGAAACAGCAATTGACCGCGCTGGAGGCGACCATCAAGACGCAATCCGAGGAGCTCGCCCAGATCGGCGAATTAAAGCGAGAGGTCGCTGAACTGAAGGAGTTTGACGAATCGGCGCGGACGGCATTGCTGGAGTTGCAGGCAAGCAATCATCGCGTCGCAATGCGTTGATGCGGATTGAGGCACCGGCAAGCGCCGAGACGGCTTCCCGACGCCATTTCGGCCTTGCCGCCGCCTGGGGCCTGCAGTAAGGTCACACCGCGCCGTCTGACGCGCGTGCGGAGGGACGCCAATGGGCCCGGGTTCCGACACTCTGATCATGAGCGCCATGGAGCGGCGCAACTTGCTTGGGCTGTTCGCCGCGTTGCCTCTGCTCCGCGGGCTCGATCTTCAGTCCGTGGGTGAGCTCGCCGACGACATCCAATGGTTTTCGGTACCGTCCGGCATGTCGCTCTATTCCTCGGGGGATGCGGCGGACGGACTGTATGTCATCATCAACGGTGCGTTCGGCATCTACGTACCGCAGCCGGGCGGCGGTTCCCGATATCTGGGGAAGCTGGTCGCGGGACAGGTGGCGGGCGATGCGGAGCTCATCTTGGATCGCGCGCGCTCCACGACCCTCGTCGCGCTGCGCGACTGCGAGGTGGCGCGTCTCTCGCGCCTCACGTTCGAGAAGCTCGCAGCCAAGCATCCGCACACGCTGCGCCACCTCGCACGCGGTCTCGCCGAGCAAGTCGATGCGCTGCAACAGCAACACAGCCGACCGGCACCGGACACCAAGATATTCGCCATCGTCCCTTGCGACGACCGCGAATGCGCAGCGGCGCTCGGTGCGGATCTCGTGACGTGCCTCGCAGCATTCGGGCGCGCGGAACTCATCTCGAGCGCTCAGGCCACCGATCGCACCAGTCATTGGTTTCACCGCGTCGAGCGCGCCAACCAATTCGTGGTGTATTTGACGGACGATCGCCCCTCACACTGGAGCCAACTGTGTCTCCGGCGCGCCGACATGGTGTTGCTCGCCGCCGCCGCGCACCGAGATCCGCAGCGTTGGGTCGCGATCGACTCCATGCACGGGGGCGCTGCTGCGATCCGCACGACGGAGATGGTGCTGATCCATCGCGCGGCGCATCGGCCGCAGAGAACTCGCGAGTGGCTCGAGGCGCAGCCATGCCGCCGCGTGCATCACGTGCACGGCAAAGAGGATGTCGCCCGCCTCGCGCGGCTATGGACGGGCCGCAGTGTGGGCCTCGTGCTCTCCGGCGGCGGCGCGCGCGGCTTTGCGCACATCGGCGTTCTGCGTGCGCTGCGGGAGGCGCGTATCCCGGTCGATTCCATCGGCGCGAGCAGCATCGGTGCGATCATCGGCGCGGGCTGGGCGGCCGGGTGGAGCTACGAAGAAATGCTCGACCGCATGCGGCGTGGCTTCGTGGCGAGCAATCCATTGAGCGACTACACGTTGCCGCTCATGTCGCTGGTCGCCGGCCGCAAGGTGGGCCGCCTACTCCGTCAAGAATTTGGGGACACGGACATCGAGGACCTGCATCGGCCCTACTACTGCGTGTCGGCGAACCTCGCGAGCGGCCTGCTCGCCGTGCACCGGCGCGGCACGCTGTGGCTCTGGCTGCGAGCCTCCATCGCAATTCCAGGCGTGCTCCCTCCCGTATTCACAAAGAAACAGGCCTACGTGGACGGCGCGGCGCTCAACAACCTCCCGGTCGACGTCATGCGCGAGGACTTTCGCGGGCGCATCGTCGCCGTCGATGTGAGCAGCGATCGCGGATTCGCCTGCGAGCTCGAGATGACGGAGCTGCCGCCGCTGTGGAAGACACGCAGCCACTTCCGTCACGCCAGAGCGTCGGCCAACATCATGCAAATACTTCTGCGCGCGGGCATGCTCAACAGTGCCGCAACGTCGATCGCCCAGCGCGAATCGGCCGACCTGCTGCTGCGACCGCCCCTGGGGGGCGTGGACTTGCTCGATTGGCGCTCCTTCGACCGCACCATCGATCTCGGCTACCAGTACGCGCTCGAGGCGCTCGAGCGTGCGGGATCGATCCTGTCGACCGCCGCCGGACCACAGAGCGTCAGCGCCCCCACGGCGCGCTGAGGCGATCTCCGCGGGCCCTGATGACTGCCCGGCGCTTGTTTCTACGGCGATGGCGCGGCGGTTTCCGAATTGTCACCGACCGGCGTAATCGACCCGCCGCCTTTACCGCTGCCGCCGCCTTTGCCGCTGCCGCCTTTGCCGCCCTTGGTACCGGAAAAACCAGGACCTGTCGGCGACGGTGCCGCAGTCTCCGAGTTGTCCCCCACTGTCGTTACTGAGCCTCTCGTGCTACCACCCTTGCCGGGCGACGGTGCGGCGTGCGATGAGTTGGCGCCGTAGGTAGTGAGACCGCCCTTTCCGCCCTTGTGCGTCCTGACCGGCGTGACCGGGTGCTTGATTACGGGTTTGTGCGGCGACGCAGCGTTGGGCGAGGCCGTGCTGGCAAACAATGCGCCAGCGACCAACAGAAGCAGGGTTTTGGCGGCGTTTTGCATGTTACGACTCCCGGGAAGCTGCCCGGCAAGTATACGCCGCGCCCGGGTGGACCAGCCAGCTCGGTGCACGGCGCTGATGCTGCGGTTTCGGGCAGTATTATTACCAGCGGCAATCGGGCCGCCCACGTGACGCGACTTGACCCGTTGCCGTGACTCCATCACTATCAGCGGAACACCGGGTCTCGACGAACCCATGCACCTCAGTCCACATCGGTGACAGAAGGGGAGTTTCATGGAAGACATCGCAGTGCGCGTCCATCGGTTCCGCGGGTCCAGGCTTCTACCATCCTACGTGCTGGTCATGATCGCCGGCCTGTTATCGTCCTTCGTCGGATCGACGATGACCCAGGCTGACACGATAACGAATTACACGCTCAGCGGCGTGACCTTTTCCAGCGGCCCCTATACTTGGGACGTCTCCGGCAGTTTCACGTACGACGATTTTGATATCGGCGGCGCAGGGAGTGAAAGTAATGCCCTATTCACCATCACCGGACCCTCCATCGCCTATACCGGAACCTACAGCCAAATCGCGAGCGCATACAGCAGCGGCAACGGCTTTTACGGGACCGGTACTCGAACCGATGGGACGCCTCCCGGTCTTCCCTATGATTTCGTTCTAAATCTAAACGGGGGCCAGGTATACAACCAGGTGACCACTCCGGTCGCCACGGTGCTGTTCGTGGTTCCCGGCTACGGAAATTTTTCCAGTTATGCCGCCACCGGCGAAGTCATTGCGAGCCCTGTACCCGCTTCGCCGTCATGGTTGATGATGCTGTTCGGACTGGCGGTTCTAATTCCCATTGTTCAGCGCACGCAGGCGCGCTGCGGCGTTGCTCACAACCCTTAGACAATCGACTCATAGGGACCGGCCTGCATTCCTGCGGGCGAATCGTTCCGACAGTCTGCAACTGGCAGCGGCATTGATCGCCGCCGATCACGATCCCATGGCGCTTGAATTTGTCTGCCTCGATGATCGCCTGGCGCGCGCCGCTCAACGAGAGGGATTTGTGGTGATTGGCCAATAGCGGGCTTTGGGTCGCTCACTTTCAGGCGCGACAGACCATTAAAGCGGCGAATTCGCAATCGGCTCAATTCGCCCAGACGCACGACGACCCCGACAGGCAAATCTGCGCTGGCGGGCGCGACTTAACTGGTAGAAGGGGCTCGGCAATGATCTCGCAGGCTGCTTAGGTCCGGTGCATATCGAAAGATCGTCAGTACGCGTCAAACCATGACACGCCGAGATTGCTGACCGATCCCATACCGGCCTTTTGGTCAGGCCCGCTTGCATTCGCGAGTAGGTATGCTAAAACGTCCGAAGAGGCTCGCTGGATTCGAGGCACCGCACATCTTCTAAGGAACTTAAGATGCGAATTTTGTCCCCTTCTCACGCCACGCGGCGAATGGCGCAACTAGCGTGTCTTTCGTTGCTGTCACTCCCCGGAACACACGCATTTGCTGGCGCTCTCACCACTTTCACGGGCGAGGACTTGAACGCCGGGCCCGGCGGTCCGTTCACCAACTCAGATGCCGCCGCCGCGAGCTTTACCACGGCGGCTGGCGCAATCGGAACCGTTGGCACGATCACGTTCGAAGACGCCCCTCTCGGTGCGTTCACCAGCCTGACGGTCGCTCCGAATGTCACAGTGAACGGGCCCACGGGACTTGCCATCCTGAACACGCCCAGTTTTGCTTCCAATCCCTCTTTGGACGGATTCAACACGACGCCCGGCGGCGCACAATACGTCGAAGACCAAGCCGGCTCGGTTACTTTCACCTTCTCCAAGCCGACCCAGTTTTTTGGCGCCTATTTGTCTGGTCTTCAGAACTACTATGCCCAAGACGTAGTCACCTTCAGCGACGGTAGCACCCAGGTTATTAACGCTCCTGAAACGGGAACCGGCAGCGGCACCGGAGCCGTCGATTTCGTGGGATTCACGGATGCCGGCAAGACGATCAGCAGCATTACGATCACCTCCACGGGTCCCGGCGGGTCTGTCGATTACATCGGCATCGATGACGTAAAGTATCAAATCGCATCCGCCGTACCGGAGCCTGCTTCCACTTGGTTGCTCTTGACAGGCGTTCTAGGGCTCTCCCTCGCACTCCGGACAAAAAGCGTTAGCCGACGCTTTGGCGTCGCCCTTAACGGTGTGTGAGCCAAAACCTCCGCAAATGGGCGGACTTTCCAGCACGATACTCGCGCTCACTGAGGTCGGATATCGCTAGGCGACCTCAGGAGGCGATCCACGCGAAACCGGGTGTCGACTTTACGCTCTGGGCAAGCACATTGAACGTTGAGTAACTCCCAACCGGCTGCAAAGCGTCAATGTATGCAGACGCCCGCCCGAACAGGGCATACACAATGCCCTCGACCCCGTCGCCGTAGGCATCCAAAATAGCCCCTGTGTCTGAATCGCCGCGCGCGGAGGTCGCACACAAGCCGCCAACGTTGTTGGAGGAAGCAGTGTTCGCGATCGCATCGGAAAGGCCGCGGGCCGCGCTGTAGTCGTTCGGGTCCAGCACCATCTGAACCAGCATGTCGGTCGGTGCGCTCTCGGAGAACCCAAAATGCGTACGCGCGCCGGGCGGCGTCAGCAGTGAAGCAAACAGCCGTGCCAACGTCATCACCCGCAGGTGCGCAACGCGGATCGGAACCTTGGCACGGTAAACATGGAACAAGGAGGTGCTCGCCCCGGTTCCAATCGCCTGCCCGGCCGAGGTTGCCTTTGCGGCTTGGCGCAATCGATCGGGTGCACCGGGCATTAGAACTCTTGGGGTGTTGGCGTCAGAATAATGAACGTTCTCGCGCAGCAAGCCGGCGAGCGATGCCAGGTATAGGGCGCCTTGACCGTCGGCGCCAGTAAGACGCACTCCGCTATATCGCTTGTTCCGTGCCTGGGGGCTTGCTGGCGGAATCTGCCGGGACTGTTCGATGTCACGGTCGGACCAGTAGCGGGGCACGGGGCACGCTTGCTAGTACCGTGGCTGAGGCGCGCGACAGTTCTCCGAATGACCCTTTGAATTATAGCTATCAGATAGCTATACTAGACCCATGCCAACCTACAGTGTTGCGGAAGCTAAGAACAATCTGTCGGAGCTGATCGACCGTGCTCTCAACGGCGAGGGAGTACTTATTACGCGCCACGGAAAGCCTGTGGTTGAATTCAGGCCCGTGCCGGTGCCCGTCGGTCCCGTGTCCGATTCAGACCTTCTGTGGCTCGCGGCGAACCGTCTGCACCCGAAGACGGAGCCGACAGACGATGCGGGCAAGCTTCTGTCAGAGCTGCGGGACGAGGATGCGCATTGATTCTGTACCTGGACGCGAGCGCCCTACTCCCGCTCTTTATCCAGGAGACGAAGACTCCGCGAGCCCACGAACTTCTGCGAGGCAACGTTCTCGTCATCAGCGATTTTGCGGTCGCCGAGTTTTCGTCAGGAGTGGCACGACGTGCGCGGCTCGGCGAGATCAATGATTCCGGAGCGTCCGGAGTATTCGCAGCCCTCGATGCCTGGATGTCGAAGGCCGCGAGGCGCGAGATCCTGACGACCGGTGATGTCGGCGTCGCGATCAGCCTCGTGCGGAGGATCGATCTAGGGTTACGAACCCCCGATGCAATCAACATCGCAATCACGCAGCGCTGCGCAGCGCAATTGTTGACTTTCGACGAGAAGATGGCACGATCCGCGCGATCCCTCGGCATCACCGTGGTCCACTGAGCGCGTTTGGAACCCGAACACGAAACGGTGGTAGACCTTTGAGAATTGGTAGCGGGGGCAGGCAACAAACAAACCCTACAAGCCCAATTGCCCCGGTAAATATGGCCTTGCCGCTGCTGCCACCCGCCTAAAACCGCCCCCAGGCGGCCCGGCAGGCCATGCCCCGCCGGGGCCTAGGGGCGGGGGTGCCGGTTGCGCCGCCCTGGCGGTCGCTAATGCGGCCAGGGGCAGACCTATTTGGGTACCCTAGCGGTTGCCCACGGCCAGGGCGGCCGGGGTGGCCGTTAAACAATGGTATTGCGGCCCCAATGCCTACTT
>Ga0182030_10001294_pt1 | contig 51168 bp, 41 predicted proteins | sample 812S3MmetaG_FD_121299 | JGI IMG/M metagenome (GOLD analysis project Ga0182030, IMG submission 121299) | Permafrost microbial communities from Stordalen Mire, Sweden - 812S3M metaG (Illumina Assembly) | ecosystem: Environmental > Terrestrial > Soil > Wetlands > Permafrost | place: Sweden... | reverse complement strand
TGACAGCGTTGCTGCCTGTGATACCAGCAGTAGACCGATTGCTACCCGTAATACCGGCCGTGACGCTATTGCTGCCCGTAATGCCAGCCGTGACAGCGTTGCTGCCTGTGATACCAGCAGTAGGCCGATTGCTGCCTGTAATCCCAGCCGTGATGTTATTGCTGCCCGTGATCCCAGCAGTGCTCCGGTTACTTCCGGTGATACCAGCTACGCGCATTCCTGCGCCGCCGGCGATCGCAATAGTAACTGCCTGCATTCCTGATTGCGTGCTGGTACCGAGCACAACTCCGCCGGCCTCCGGTTGAATGCCTGCGACAGCGACAAGATCACCTTTACTGGGAGGCGACGCCCCCGCCTCAGACATCGCAGCAGTGTAATCAACGTTGCTATCGCCAATTGAAAGACGTCCAAACGTCTCATTGACCTCTGTAACGACACCGGTCTCAAACACTCGATCCGATCCCGCCACATATGAACCCATTGACTCGACCCAGGCGTGCGAAACAGAACCGTCGGCCTGCAGATCTCCATGAATTGCTATCTTCTGTCCTGCCTCCAGCCCAGAAGTGTCATCTATATGGTACGAGCGACCGAGCACCGTGACGTTGTTTGCATCGATAAGTTCTAGTGGTCCGACGGCGACTACGTCGGCAACAGCCTCAGAAGCGTTATTTGACGAATCTGCAGCGGCCACGGCGACTAGACCCATCGCCAGTACAGAAGAGACGCAATACCCAATCGCCGCGGAGGTCTTATTCATCGCAATCCCCTTATTAGTTCGCCGCTGCTTTAGCCGCAGTTATTACCGCCGGTTCGATCGGCGCGTCGTACATAAAAATATCCACACCAACTCTTTGGCCAGTAGGCGCCTCGAGTTCCGCTCTGCTCGCCGTCAGCCAAGCATCTAGCGTTTCAAGAAATCGAGAACCGTCGGCCGCTAGCCATTCTCGAATAACCCGCCGTCCGTCATCAGACACGGGAAAATCCGTCTGGACCGCCCGTTCGAGATATCCGACGGAAGACTCTTCTAGAAGGTTATGGGTTAACGTCGCAGCTAACGCACCAAGCACAGTTCCGATGCGAGATATGCGCTCGACACTCACACCAGCAGGGATATATGCGCGATTCGTGCAACGGACAAATTCTTCCTCGTGCACTTCCACGCAGCCTGCAGCTAGCAACTGATCAAGAACGGCATCCGGATCGGACTCTGGAGAAGATGCCATCACGAGATCGTTGAATGTGCGATGCCGAGTCGTTGGTTTGAGTGAGAGATCGACGGCAACCCCATATGGAGTAGAAAACCGCGTATCGGTGTTCCAAGCCGTCAATACGGCTGCCGGCGTCATTAACGCCGACGTCTTCACCGCGCGGCGTTTGGTCGAAGCGCTGCGCTCGTCGAGATGCTTCTCGACTTCCCCACGTGTAAGCCCCGTCATCAGTGCTAATCGCGCAGGAGAGGTGGGACGCCCTTCTTCAGTGAGAATTTCGGCTGTGTCATAGACGAAAAGACGCGCTAGGGTCTGCGCCAAATCATGGTGTGTGACGCCATAGTTGCGAAAAAGCGGCATTAGCGGTCGAAGCAATGCTTCAATCGCATCTATTAACGCTGCTCCCTGGGCGTCTCTGTTATCCAAGCTCTTCCCTGTCGCGGCTCTATAGTTCTTAGCCATTAAGGTAAATTGGAGCGGCGTTTATGTCAATTAAAGATATGTTTCATGGCGACCGCCTAAGCCATTGATTTATAGTACCTATATAACATAAGCGAGAAAGAATTGGAGACTCGCGTCACGTTTCGGCTGTCCGGACTAGCAGATTATGTTGCCCACAGACAACACTTTGTCCGGAATATGACTAACGGCCCTGTAGGAGGTCCCCTACGGCCGTATACGGAGTTCGGCAAGGGATTCACGCCGATATCTGCGGCGAAAACGCAGGCGTCGCGGGCGATTTAACCTGAGCCGGTGTCGCTGAGTCATTGGGCCTCATTCGGCAGCTCTGGAACCTGACCAAAGCGTTGGACCAGCGTCTGCACCATGACGTCGCGCACGAGCTCCCCGCTGATGCCCGTGCTCGTGGCGGCAAAAGCAATGGGAGGGTCACTCTGACCTTCTCGCCATTGTCGCAGTTGATCTCGAAGCCACCCGGGCAGTAGCGCTAGCCGTTACAAAAAATGTTGACATATAAAGACGCGTAACGATGCAAGCACTACACCTTTACGTGAGAAACCATCGGCACAGTGAGTGCTATCAATGCCAGAAATGGGAACGCAGTAGGACCGAGAGCTGCACGAACTCGGACGCAAAGAACGCTCAGTTTCCAAGCAAATTGCCGCCGAAAGCGTGACCAGAAACCGCTGCCAATCCCGTAGGTTATAATCCGGCCTTGGGGCACTTGCCGATTGCCGCGCACGACTGAAGCAGTGCAATACTGCGGCATGTCGATCCCGGCCGCGGCAGGTCGCCATAGATGATGTATGCCCGCGCCTACCTTGCGTGAAGGATTACTGTTTGGAGCGCGTGATGTCAGAAGATGGCTCGAACTTGATCAACCTGCGCCCGGCCAATTCGCCCAATGCATTCGATCTGCGCCGCATCGGCGCGCACCCGGATTACTGGTATCCGCTCGCCTGGTCCTATGAGCTGAAGGCCGGGCACACACTCGGACGCCGCTTTGCCGGCCAGCCGATCGTGCTGTATCGCGGCAAGAGCGGCCAGGTATTTGCACTGGAAGACCGTTGCGCTCATCGACAGGTGCCGTTGCATCTTGGAGTGGTGAGTGGCGATGAGCTCAAGTGCCACTATCACGGCTGGACCTACGACTGCAGCGGCAAGTGCGTGGATGTCCCCTATCTGGGCAAGGACCGGCTGCCCAACGGCGTGAAGAGTTACCCGGCGCGCGAAGTGCAGGGATTGATCTTCGTGTTTCCGGGCGATCCTGCGCTGGCAGAGAGCCGTCTGCCAACCACGCTCGGCTCGGCGCATCGCAAGGACTACAAGACGCGGCGGCTGAATCGCGAGGTGGCCTGCCACTACAGCTTCATGCACGAGAACCTGTTCGACATGAACCACCAGTTCATGCACCGCAAGCAGATGGGCTCCATTCGCGCCAAGTGCATCGGCCGGCAACACGGCGAGGATTGGGCGCAGGTGGAATACAGTTTCAGCCGCGCCGCCGGCAAGCCTTCGATCGGCGAGCAGGTGATCGTCGACCTGGTGCGCAAGCGCGGCGAAGCAAAGAAAGACTTCTCCGATCACATGCGCATTCGCACCGATTATCCGAGCCAGACCTTGCGGGTCTGGGTCGGACGCGACATCAAGGACACCAATGATCCGGTGTTGGATGTTTGGCTGGGATACACCCCGCTGGATGCAGCGCAACGCACCAACCGCACCTACGGTTACCTGTCGGTCAAGAAGCCGCCGGTCCCGGGACTGCTCCACGCGGTGTGGCCGTTTGTCGTCTGGTTTACGGAGAATATCTTCCGCGAAGACAAGGAGATCGTGGAGTACGAACAGCAGGCGTACGACGCGCAGGGCGCGGACTGGAACAACGAGGTGTTCCCGGCTTTGCGCGACCTGCGGGGCGTACTGGCGCGCTGCGGGCAGCCGATCGAAGCCCCACCCTCACCTTGAGGCGCGGGGGTCCGGGTCCATAAATTCCGGGCCCATCAATGCCCTGCAGCGACGGCGCAAGTGCCGTCGGCGTCACCTCGTCGGGGTACAGCCAGGGCGTATGGGCGTAAGGTCTACTGCTTTGGCGGTGAAAAGCTAAAGAAGGAGTTTCTCGAAGACCCGCAGGGCAATATCGAACGTGCCCGCAACTTTCTCGCCGCCAGCGAGGTGGATATCAATTCAATACCGAGCGCATGCAGCACTTCGAGAGCGGCGATGTAACGACGTATGTGACCAGGATTATCAGCGACACCGCATCCAAGAATGGCGGCATCTACCCGGTTTTCGACCCGGTCAGCGGCCAGCACCTGAAGCTGACGTTCGACCATGTGGATTTTGTGCGCACGCTGGCCGGCTATGGCTACTTTCCCGGTGTCGCCTTCAGCTCGCAGGATGATCCGGCGAAAAAGTACGTCCACAAGGTGGCTGAGAAGCAGCGCGATGGCAGCTACATCCAGGTGCCGCGCTACAACTTCGACGATCTGAAATTCGACGTCGTCCCGTAATCAGCGAACCTCAGTACAGCACCCTGACGGTATCGTCCACCAGGGCCCGGTCGATATAGCCGATGGCAGCGGGGTTTTTCTGGATCCACTTCTTCATCTCGACACTGTTCGAAACCGTCGGCGGCGGCTGTCCCCTGCCGGTGAATATGATCTTCGACCAATAGGCCTTGATCTGGGCGGCCGATTTATCAGCAGTCTTGGCGTAGAACTCATCGCGCGGGCCGGAACCCTCGACCTGGTCAACCGGCATGGCCTCCGTGCCATCCGGATAGCGGCTTACTTTGCCGAGGAAGATATCGATCAGCTGGTTCTTGCTCAGCGCCGTGATCGGGCTCCTGGCGGAGACTACGACCACCACGTCCGCCATTGCGATCCCGCTCGCAAGGCTCAGCGCAAGACCGACGAGTATTGATCCGGTGCGATTCATAAGAGTGTGGGCGCTTCGCTCAAAACACGAAGTCGATGGCGGCACTGCACAGGTTGACCGTGCCCCCGCTCTGGTACCCGGGCTGCACGTTGATCAGCGTGCCGGCTGAACCATGCCCCAGTCGCGTGTGGTCGAATTGCAGCTTGAAATCGAAACTCTTGGCAAAATCCCAGCGCGTCCCCGCCGAGACGGTCCTCTGAATCGGTCGCGTCGCCAGCAGCTCATTGAGCCCGACGTTGAGGGCGTACGCGGTGCCGGCCTCGCCGGCGGGAAGCGCGGCTGCATTCAGGCCTGCCGCCGATGTCGAGGCGACTGTCAAAGCCGAGTAGGTCAGGTAAGGAGTGAATTTGGCAATACGATAGCCGCCGCTGACGTACCAGCCGGTATCGACCCCGAGGTATGAATGGCCGTCAAACTCGGTCCATTCCGCAGTCGCGAACCACTTGCCGGGATCGTAGCTCGCCCCGGCGCTCACGATCGTCGCCAGCTTCTGCTCCAGCTCGTATCTGTCGGCGATCGCCTCCCCCGCTGGACCGAATTCGCGAAAATCCTCCAACAGCGCACTCACCGGTCGCAGTGAAATATGCGCGGCCACGTAACTGAGATTGAACAGCGCGGCGCCATATTCGGTCCTGCTGAATAATCCGTGCAGGTCCTGGATGTCGGCGATTGAGCCCGCAGGGAAGTCCAGTCTATAGGTTCTGCCGTAGGCGGCGCCCAGCGTACTGCTCAAACCCCCCATATGCACGCGATAGCTGATGTCGATGCCGTCATTATTGGTAATCGGCACGACGTCATAGACCTCCCCCGGCGGCCGCACCCACGGGTTGGCATAGCCGACTTTGCGAGAGTCAGATACCAGAAACAGCGGCAATTCGATGCGGCCCACCCGTACGCTGACGTCCGGCGTAAACTCGTACTTGATGTTGGCCCATTCCACCTCAGGCCGATAGCTGTTGGCGTAATTTTGCTCCGCAATCAACTGCAGCACTGCCGACAGGCGCGGTGTGATGTTGGCGGTGACCTGGCCGCCGACGCGACTGTCCACGTCCGCGCTCCATTCGTGACTGAAACCCGCACCGTTGGGCTTGAAGGTCGACGACGTGAAGTCCGCGTTATCCTCGCTCGAATGAACAACGCCCAGCGTGCCGAAGGCGTTGAACGAGAACATCGATTTGGCAGAGTCCGCGTCCGCAGCGGCGCTGTCGAACCGACACCAGGCGGTCATCACCGCAATGAGGGCGATGGCGGTCCGTAGCGAATGAGCATTATTCATGAAGTCTCGATCTGGCTTGGGCGTCGTACGTTCGCCACGCAGTCGCGCGCGATCGTCATGGTGCGAGCGCAACGAGCGGCGGCCGCCGCTCTCAGGCCATGTCCGGCAGCGCGCACAGCATCTCAGATCTTCACATCATCCGCGCATTGGCCGCGGCAGTATGTACGCTGGGTAACACAAGGCGCGGCTATACCCGGGCAAAGCGCGGCCGCCAGCCGCGGCCGCTTGCTATTTCGCAGACTTTACAAGCGGGAAGCGCGAGCGCTGCTCGAGTTCGAAAATAGACGCGCTGTTGCGGATATACAGGTCCCTGGCACTGACCATCGGCTGGCGATACGGTCAGTGATATCGGTATGAGCCGGCCGTGCTTCGTCAGCCGTATGGTGTCGAAGTGCTCGATGCGCTCGCCGCTTCTTACTTTCTGCAATATCCGGCGCTCATCTTCGTGCAGCTCGGTTGGAACAATGATGGTGATCGGTATGCCGATTACTTCTTCCGCCTGATATCCGAAGATGCGACTTTCGCGATAAGCGTTGCTCGGCGGAATCAGCCAGGGCAATGACTCGTCTACGAAAATGGAGGTCCGACACCGGGACCCGATCAGGATACTCCGGGCCGCATTCACGTCCCGCTCATGCAACTCATCACAGCCGCTGCATATCCACGATCTCACAATCAACCCATTGACCCTCCCGGCCCAGTGAGGGGGGCGCAGGTGGAACAGGTGACGCTGGTGTTTCTCTCGTTGACGAGTGCGAACGTACTGGCAGCCTGCCGGCTCTTGTAGTCCAGTAAATTCATGAGCATTTAGCGGCCACCCAAGATTCCCGCCGTGACTTATGATAGCGATGCACGTAATGGGGAGAACACCAATGAAAAGACGTCACTTCGTCGGTTCGGGTCTGGCGCTCGCTGCGAGCTGGCCGCTGCGTGGATTTACATCGGCACTGAAGGGTGTCGGCGATGTGCCGGCCCGGGGCCTTGATGGCGGCGAGACCGTGCTGTCCGGCTCCGCCATCGAGACCTTCGCTGCCGGCCTGCGCGGGGACGTGCTGCTGGCGGGCAGCCAGGATTACGACCGGATGCGTCGCGTCTGGAACGCCTCGTTCGACAAGAAGCCGGCGCTGATTGTGCGTTGTACGGGGGCCTCCGATGTGCAGCAGGCGGTGGCTTTTGCACGCGAGCACCAGTTGCTGACTGCCGTGCGCGCCGGCGGCCACAGCTATTCAGGCAAGTCGAGTTGCGACGGTGGGCTGGTGATCGACCTGCAATCGATGCAGGGGGTGCGCGTCGATCCAGAAACCAAGCGCGCCTATCTCGAGTCAGGTTCGCTGCTCGGGCAGCTCGACCATGAATGCGCCGCCTTCCGGCTGGCCACCACCGCGGGCACGGTCTCGCACACGGGCGCCGCGGGCCTCACGCTGGGCGGCGGCCTCGGCCGGCTGGGCCGGCATTTCGGCCTCGCCTGCGATAATGCCGTCTCATTCGACATCGTGACCGCCGATGGACGGTTCGTACGGGCGAACGACAAGGAGAACCCGGATCTTTACTGGGGTCTGCGCGGCGGCGGTGGCAATTTCGGTGTCGTGACCGCGATCGAATATTGCCTGCACGACATGGACCCGGTCATTCTTGGCGGCGCCATCGTCTGGCCGGTAGCCCAGGCGCGCGATGTGCTGCGCTATTACCGTGATATCGCAATGGACGCGCCCGATGTCGTCAACCTGGCTCCGGCCCTGTACTCGGAGCCGGATGGCCAGGTAATTGAGATCGAGGTGTGCTGGTCCGGGGATCGCGCCCAGGGCGAGACGTGGCTTCGGAAGCTGCGCGCAGTCGGCAAACCGGCGCACGACACCATCGCGTCAATGCCCTATGTGGCCCTGCAGACCAGCGCCGACGAGTTGCTAGCGCCGGGCAGGTACTACTATATGAAAAGCGGCATGCTGTCGCAGCTCAAGGATGACGGCATCGATCTGCTGATCGATTCGTACAAGCGCATGCCGGACTGGTACTTCGTATTCTTCGATCACTGCGGCGGAGCATACCGGCACATGGCACCGACGGCGACTGCGTTCCCCAATCGCAACATGATGTTCACGCTTGGCACCCACAGCATCTGGCCGACCAGGGACGGCATTGAGGAGAACACCGCGAAGATGCGTGACAATTGGCAGGAACTTGCGCCCCTGATCAGTGGCTTCTATACGAACTACGTGGATTCAGACGTTACGATGGCAGGCTATCGCGAAAACTATGGCGCCAACTTCGAGCGACTCGTCGCTCTGAAGGCCAAGTACGATCCGAAGAACCTGTTTCGGCTGAACGCGAACGTACCGCCAAAGATGGGTTGAGGACGCGTAGCGTCGATCGTTTCCGCTGCACGGCTGGAAGAGTAATCTATTGCCGTGCGCACATTGGGGAATCGGCCCGCTTGGAGCGTTTTCCAATGGCCGTTCGCGTTGGGCCGGCCGGTATTTTGCCGCGAGGTCAATCTGGGACTGAAGTACAAGTTCTGACCACGTCATTGCACCATCGAACGCTGCCGCGCTGCGAGTGGGTGATCCATCAGCGAGGGCACACACTCGCAGCTTAATTCGCGGCCACCCTGTGGGAACCACCTTATGCTAGTGCGCCGAAGGACGGCACGCGCGCCCTGGGTGTTTTTATGAACCGCGATCGCAAACTAGACGGATTTGGCCTGATCAGGACCCTGCTGGTGGCGGCGCTGGCGGGCTCTGCGATACAGGCGGCAAGCACATCACCCGGGCCATACCTCGAGCCGCCGCAAGTGCTGTTCAACGACCTGTTCGTCGCAGTCCAGACGCAGGCGATCTACCCGGATGGCAAGGCATTTGCGGACGCCGCGCCCAATGCGCCGCCGAGCGATATCCTGGCGCAATACCATGCGGCGCATCCGCAGTCGCGCGAAGCGCTCAGGGCTTTTGTCGAAGCGCACTTCTCAATGCCCGGACAGGCCGCTTCAGTCCCCTCACCCCCGAGGCAGGTTGGTATCGTCGCCCATATCGACGGCCTGTGGGACACGTTGACCCGCAGCACCACCGCCGCGGCGAATTATTCATCGATGTTGCCGCTGCCACAGCCCTACGTGGTTCCAGGCGGGCGCTTTCGAGAGCTGTACTACTGGGATTCGTATTTCACCATGCTCGGTCTGGATGAGAGCGCGCGCCGGGATCTGGTGACCGATATGGTGCAGGATTTCGCCTATCTGATCGACACCTATGGCCACGTCCCGAATGGCACCCGCACCTATTACCTGAGCCGCTCGCAGCCGCCATTCTTCTTTGCGATGGTCGGACTGCTATCTCGCGATGACCCCGCCAGCGCATTCGCCCAGTACCTGCCTGAGCTGCGGCGCGAGTACGCGTTCTGGATGCAGGGCGCGAGCGACTTGCGCCGCGGTACGGCTCACCGGCGCGTGGTTGCCATGCCGGACGGATCGATCCTCAATCGCTATTGGGATGATCGGGATACTCCGCGCGATGAGTCCTATCGCGAGGATCTTGAACTCGCACACGCCAGCGGCCGCCCGGCGCGGCAGGTGTTCCGGGATATTCGAGCCGCGGCCGAGAGCGGCTGGGACTTCGGTTCGCGCTGGTTCGCCGATCAAAATACACGCGCCACAATCGACACGACGCAGATCGTTCCGGTGGATCTCAACAGCCTGCTGTTCGGGCTGGAGAATGCAATTCGGCTCGGATGCGAGCGGCGAGCCGAACGCGTCTGTGTCGCGGAATTTGCCCGCCACGCGGCGGCGCGGCGCGCCGCCATCGATCGCTACCTGTGGGATAGCCCTGCCGGCGCCTATCTCGACTACCGCTGGACGCAGCACGCGTCCACTACCCGGCTGTCGGCCGCGATGCTCTATCCGCTATTCGTCGGGCTCGCCTCCGATTCCCAGGCAAGCGCGGTGGCGGACACCACCCGCCGTGACCTGCTGAAGGCCGGCGGTATCGTGACGACTCCCCTGGACAGCGGACAACAGTGGGATGCGCCTAACGGCTGGGCCCCCATTCAGTGGATAGCGATCTCCGGGCTGCGCCGGTACGGCCAGGACTCACTGGCAGAGACGATCGCATGTCGCTGGATGATCGACGTCAACAAACTGTACGAGCAGAGCGGCAAGTTGGTGGAGAAATATGACGTCATGACGGTCGGCCGCAGCGGCGGCGGCGGCGAATACCCGACGCAGGACGGATTCGGCTGGACCAACGGCGTGATGCGAAAGCTCATCGCTCTGTACCCGGCCGATGCGGCCGCTACGGCGAGCGCCCAGTGTCGGTAGACAGATTTAGCGCCGCATCAGCCACGCTATCAACGAGAGAACCACACTCACAATCAACATCGTCGTGATCGGGAACATTAATTTGAATCCCGGTCGATCAATGATGATATCACCGGGCAGATGGAATAAATGCATTCGCTTGAGCCACGGCCAGAGTAAACCGGCGGCCATAAGGACAGTCCCAAGGGCAATGAGAATTCTATTCATCTGTGCTTATTATGCAGTGAGCCCGCCGATTGTTTGAGGAGAATGCCGCATGTCCCCGATGCTTTCCAAGCGCGTCGAGATCCCCCGCAGCGCCCAGATGACGGGAAAACTCACGTGACGCTTGCACCCATCGACATTGCCGTCATCACCGTCTATGCGGTATCGATCTTTGCGCTGGCACAGTGGGTGTCGCGCGAGAAAGCCTCACACCGCAAGGATGCACAGGACTACTTCCTGGCCGGCCGTTCACTGCCGTGGTGGGCTATCGGCACCTCGCTGATCGCCGCCAACATTTCAGCCGAGCAGATCATCGGCATGTCCGGATCCGGCTATGTGATCGGGCTCGGCATCGCCTCGTATGAGTGGATGGCGGCGCTGACGCTGATTATCGTCGGCAAGTATTTCCTGCCGATCTTCCTGAAGAACGGCATCTATACGATGCCGGAATTTCTCGAGCGCCGCTTCAGCAGCAAGGTCCGCACAGTGATGGCGATCTTCTGGCTCGGGGTTTATATCTTCATCAACCTGACGGCCATTCTGTGGCTCGGAGCCACCGCGGTGCATACCGTCACTGGCGTCAACGTCGAGACGGCGCTGATTGCGCTTGGGGTATTTGCCGGTGCCTATGCGCTGTATGGCGGATTGAAGGCCGTGGCGCTTACCGACATCGTGCAGGTGTCGTTGCTGATACTCGGCGGCCTGATCATCAGCTACATCGCGCTCAACAGGATCTCCGGTGGCAGCGGCGTTATCGCCGGCTTTCACCTGCTCACAGCACGCTTTCCGGGGAAATTCCAGATGATCCTGCCGGCGAGCAGTCCAAACTACAAGGACCTGCCTGGGCTGTCGGTGCTGCTGGGTGGAATGTGGGTCATGAATGTGTCCTACTGGGGGTTCAACCAGTACATCATCCAACGCGCACTGGGTGCCAAGGACATCCGCGAGGCGCAGAAGGGGATCGTGCTGGCCGCGTTCCTGAAATTGCTGATGCCCGTGATCATCGTATTGCCGGGCATCGCCGCCGCGGCGCTGGTACCCAGGCTCGCCCGGGCCGACGAGGCCTATCCGAGCCTCATGGCCATGCTCCCGACCGGGATACTCGGCCTGGTATTTGCGGCGCTGATCGCCGCCATCGTTGCCTCGATGGGCTCGAAGATCAACTCGATTGCCACTATATTCACCATGGACGTGTACCGGCCGCTGCGCCCGCAGACCTCGCAGCAGCGCCTGGTGTTGATCGGCCGTCTGACGGCGGTGACCGCGCTGCTCATCGCGATCCTGGCGGCGAAGCCGCTGCTGGGCAGTTTCGATCAGGCGTTCCAGTACATCCAGGAATTCACCGGATTTTTTACCCCCGGCATCTGTGTCATCTTCCTGCTCGGCATGTTCTGGGAGCGCTGCAGCGCGACCGGCGCCATGTCCGCGGCAATCGGCTCGGCGGTGCTGTCACTGGCGCTGAAATTTTTCTGGCCATCGTTGCCGTTCATGGATCGGGTCGGCCTGGTGTTCCTGGCGTGCCTGGGCCTGGCGGTGGTGCTGTCGCTGCTGCAGACCCGTCGCGATCCGGCGCTGCGCGTGGAGCTGAAGCAAATCGACTATTCGACCAGCGTCGGCTTCAATGTCTCGGCGCTGCTGGTCACCGCCATCCTGATCGCCCTCTACGCGACCTGGTGGTAGGCCATTCAGACGCCCCGCGGAGCCGGAGCGCGGCCGGGGGACGTGATGCGCCGGTTGATCCAGGAGGCACTGGACATTATGCGCAAGCGCGAGGCACAGACCGTGGCGCGTCATCATCCGCCAGTTCCCAGGTCACCGCTAGTCTTTTCGCTTCGATGACGGTCATTACGATTGGCATGGCACCCACTTCGCTGGGAAGATTGGCTCAGCTCTCCGCACACTGCAGAACAAATCAGACCACCCGTGCCAACAGAACGCCTCCGATGCTTCCCAGGGCCGCTATGAGTTCCTCGCCGACCGATCCCTCGACGTCCACGAGTGTATAGGCGTATTCACCACGGGATTTGTTGAGCAGGTCCGCGATGTTGAGTCCTGCGGCGGCAAGGAGCGTCGAAATCTGTCCGACCATATTAGGCACGTTCCTGTTGGCGATGGCCATGCGGGTCGTGTTTGGGATGCGTGGCAAGATGGCTTCCGGATAGTTTACAGAGTGGCGCACGTTACCGTTCTCGAGGAAGTCGCGCAGCGCATCGGCGACCATGATGGCGCAGTTGTCTTCTGCCTCATTGGTAGACGCACCAAGATGCGGTAGCGCAACGACCTTGGGATGTTCCTTGAAGACATTGCTGGGGAAGTCGCACACATAGGAGTGCAACTGGCCTGCATTAAGGGCGGCGATCACGGCATTCGTATCGACGATGGGTGCGCGCGCAAAGTTCAGCACTACACCACCGCCGCGCATGAGCTTGAGACGTGATTCGTTCACGAGCCCCCGCGTTTCGCCATTCAATGGAATGTGAATGGAGATAACATCTGAACGCGAAAACAGATGCTCTAAAGACAGGGCCTGTTCGACATTTGATGAGAGTTTCCATGCGTGGCGCACGGTAATCTGCGGATCGTAGCCGAGCACTGTCATGCCGAGAGCGAGCGCGGCATTTGCAACTTCGACACCTACCGCACCCAGACCCAACACCCCAAGTGTACGGCCAGGCAACTCAAATCCGACATACTGCTTCTTGCCTCGCTCCACCGCGTCGTCGATTGCCGCATCATCTCCCGCGAGCGATCGCACAAAGGCCAAAGCAGGGGCGATGTTGCGCGCCGCCAGCAACAGGCCCGCGAGTACGAGCTCCTTCACGGCATTGGCGTTTGCACCCGGCGCGTTGAACACCGGTATACCTCGTTTGCTGAGTTCGGCGACTGGAATGTTGTTGACCCCGGCACCAGCACGGGCGATCGCAACGACGGATGGCGTAATCTCCAGGCCATGCATGTCTGCGGAGCGCACCAAAATGGCGACCGGCTCGGTCACTTTTGGGCCGACGTCGTAGCGCTCGGGTGGCAGGCGCGCAAGTCCGCGAGGACTGATATGGTTCAGAGTCAGGACACGGTGGCGCGCGAAATACGGTTCCAGTGCTACCGGATGTGATTGGCGAGGTTCGGAGGGCCTCGAGGCAATAGGTTCCCGATCCACCTTCATGGGCATCTCCATCGGCAAATTGATGGGCCGACTTAGATGTCGGCTGCCCAGGCGATCGGCGTTAGCTTCCCTCGCATCCCACTGTGGTTTCCCACTCAAAATCGCCAGTTCAGCGAGGGCCGATGATCGCGCATCGGAATACTTAAGGCGCGTGAGGCTAACAGAGTTTGAATTAAATCAGCAACCCATATGCTGATGAGTTTTAGTAAATCATAAGGATTGCAGCGCTCACAGAAAGTCCCGGCTCGGGTTTGATTGAGGCGACCAGCGCACTTTCGACGCTGGCCGGGTTCCAGATCGAGATTCGCGCAGAAAAGTGGCGTCGTTCACGGCGAGGCGCTCGCCTTCGAACTCAAGCGCTGGTCAATCCGTCGCGCTAAGCTTGCCCTGCATGAGCACACCGCCAAAGACTTCGGCCTCGCTTTCACGGCGCAACTTCTTCAGGGAAGCCGGCGCGACCGGCCTGACAGCCGCAGCATCATCACTGGCGTCGTTCGGCGCCCAGGCAGCGGCGCAATCCGCCGACGGTACGCCGGAGCAGGTACATCTGAGCTGGGGAGATGATCCATCCACCACCGTGTTCGTCTCCTGGGCGTCGCCCGCACAGGCGGCCAATCCTCGCGTTCAGCTTCGGGAGTCAACCGCCGGCAGCGTATTCCATGCAGTTCAGCGCTGCTACACGGACGGAGTGAGCGGCCAGACGGTATTTACCTATCACACCCGGCTCGAGGGACTGCGACCTGATTCGACGTTTCACTATTCGGTGACCGCTGATAACGACCGCAATCACGTGCAGCCGTTCAGCGCGAGCTTCCGGACCGCGCCGGTCGGTCGCGCGCCATTTCGCTGGACCAGTTACGGCGATCTGGCGACCCCGGTCGCATCATGGATGCTGTCATCACCGCAGAGTCGCTACGCAGTGCAAGCGGTAGAACGGTTCAAGCCGCTGTTTCATCTGCTCAATGGCGACCTGTGTTACGCCAACATGAATCCCACGGCGCAACCAGCAGTGTGGGCCGATTTCGGCAATAACGTCCAGCGATCGGCTGCATTGCGACCATGGATGCCCTGCCCGGGCAACCACGAGATTGAGTTCCATAACGGCGCGCAGGGATTCAACGCTTACTTGACCCGATTCTCGCTGCCACACAACGGCAGCGCCTTTGCCGGACTGTGGTACCAGTTCAGGATCGGTTCGGCTCTATTCATATCGCTGTCCGCTGATGACGTGATCTACCAGGATAGCGGTGCCTTTGTCGCAGGCCCGGCCCCGTTGCACCCCGCACCCAGTACCGGCAATGTGCCGATCGAGCCCGGCACATCGCTTTATATCCGCGGCTACAGTGGCGGTGAGCAGACACGCTGGCTTGAGAAGACGCTGGCCGCCGCATCCAGCAACGACGGTATCGACTGGATTATCGTGCAGATGCATCAGGATGCGCTTAGCTCTTCGAAGAGCGGCAACGGCTCGGACAAGGGCATTCGCGAGAGCTGGCTGCCGCTGTTTGATCGCTACGGCGTCGATCTTGTCTTGTGTGGCCATGACCATGACTACGAACGCAGCTGGCCGGTGCGCGGCTGCAACCACAATGTGGGCCGCGACGCGGTCAGTGGTGCGGTGGTGGATACCTGCCAGCCGAAACCTGTCCTCGCCGTCGAACCTGCCGACGCAGAGTTCGACACCAGCCACGGCACGATTCACCTGATCCTGGGCGGCGGCGGCACCAGCGCGCCACTCGATGCATACGGTGTGAATCCGGCCAGCGGCTTACCGCAGGCCAAGGTCATCACCAGGAGCAACCGTCCCGTACGCGGCGCTGCTGCGGGAACATTCACCAGACCGCCCGCCGATGCGCTGGAGGATGCGACCTGGTCGGCGCGCCGCGACACCGAGACCGGTTATGGCATCGCCGTCTTCGACCTGGATCCTGGATCTTCGGGCGGCAAGACGTCGATCACCATTCGTTACTACCATGCCGCCGGGGCCGATCGGCTGCCGACGCCCGATTACCAGCTGTTCGAGACCCTGGTGCTGGCCAAGGCGCGGCGCGAGGCGCCAACATGAAGCCTGGCGGCTTGATCAGCTCTTCTAATGCCCTTTCAGAAACGCCGCTCCGTCACACCCTCGCGCACCCCTCCGCGCCCCCGCCCCCGCATGGGCACTACATCCACGCCCGGTGATCGAGCGCAGTGTGGGTGTCAACGGCACGCTCTGTGTCGTGGCGATGTTCATCACCCCGACCATCGTCAACGGCAAATTATTCGTCAGCACGCCCACCGATGTAGCCGTGTTTGGACTACGCTGACTTCGCCGGTCGCGGGTATAGTTCGCCGTGGCGCAGTCGTATGTCACGCTATGCACCGGGAGCAATGATGACCAGCACCAAGCCGACAATGGAAAAATCGTTCATTCAAAAGCAGCACCGTGAGCTCACCAGGCTGCGCGAGCAACTGTTGGCTGCATCGCACGCCCGCGAGGCCGAGGAGACTGGAATTAACGCGGAGTCGGCCGGCGAGGCGCACGAAGCCGAGGACGATGCGCAGAAGCTTGCATTGCTTGAACTGGACGGCAACGCGATCGCCCAAAGTGCGCAGCGCCTGGCACAGATTGACCGCGCCCTGCAAAAAATTGCAGACGGCACCTATGGCCTGTCGGACGCCAGTGGCGAGCCGATATCGCGAGAACGGTTGGAAGCAGTGCCGGAGGCGATCTATACCGTGGCGGAAGTCAAGGCGCGCGAGCCGGCGACTACCCCGCCGACCACTGGCCGGCATAAAACGTAGAGTCAAAGCCCGGCCCCGGCGAGCGCACGTCAGGCATCGGGCTGGCCGCGGATGAAACGGCCGATCTGGCGCCGCACCGGAGCCGACGGCTGTGCCCCAAGGCGCGTCACCGATAACGCGGCCGCAGCATTGGCAAAGCGTATTGCCTGCGTCAGCGGCTGTTTTTCCGCCAGTGCCACTGCCAGTGCTCCGTTGAACACGTCACCCGCCGCTGTGGTGTCGACTGCCCTGACTTTGAATCCCGGCACCAGCTGCTGTATGCCGTCGCTCGACACGAAGGCGCCGCGTGCGCCCAGGGTGACGATGACAGTCGGTATAGAGCGCGCACGCAGCACCGCGGCGGCTCTGGCGGCTGAGGCGACGCTGGTCACCCGGATGCCGGTAAGCAGCTCGGCTTCGGTCTCATTGGGCGTAACAATCGAGACCTGTCGAAGCAGGTTATCCGCCAGCGCGCGGGCCGGAGCGGGATTGAGAATGACACGCGCCCCCGCCTGCACTGCGAGGCGAACTGCGGTCCGTACGGTCTGCAACGGGATCTCCAACTGCACCAGCACGATGCTGGCACCGTGAAACAGCCCCCTCGCCGTCCTGACATCCGTCGGTGAAAGCCGGTCATTCGCCCCGCCGGCGACGGCGATGCTGTTTTGGCCGCCCTGCTCCAGAAAAATCAACCCGACCCCGGAGGGAAGCTTCGGATCTCGCACGATATGGGCCACATCGATGCGATCGTTCGCATAGCCGGCTACGGCCTGATCGCCAAATGCGTCCTGGCCCAGACGAGCGATGAAGCCCACGTTGCCGCCCGCGCGCGCGGCGCTGACCGCCTGATTGGCGCCCTTGCCGCCTGCGGCCATGAGAAATTCGCCGCCCAGTATGGTTTCGCCCGGCCGCGGGATTCGCTTCAGCCGGATGATCATGTCGGTGTTGGCGCTGCCGACGACCACGATGCGGCCGGCTTTCATTGCTTCGACGCGATCAGGACCGCAAGACCGATCAGATAGAAGATGAACATTGCTCCCAGCAGCGTGTGCGTACCGGATGGGCAGCCCTTGAATTCCTTCCACACGAACACGCCCCAGAAGGCGCCGATCATCGTCGCTCCCTGCCCCAGGCCGTAGGACAGCGCGGCGCCGGCGGCGGTGCTGGCGATGATGCTGAACGACATGCCGAGATTCCAGATGACGCCGCCGAGCAACCCGATCAGGTGGATCCGTGTGCTGCCTTTGGTCCAATAGTCGGCGAAGCGCACCGGCGCGCCGGTAAAGGGCCTGATCATGATCGCGGTGTTCCAGAGGAAATTCGACAGCAGAACGCCCGCACTGAACAACACGATAGCGGTGTAGGGACTGAGTTTCCCGGCCTGCAGCGCATTCGTAACCGGATCGATCTGCCCGATGGCCCGCGCCACGAAACTGTAGAACCACCCCATCAGAACACCGGCAATCGCGGACAGCACGATGCCCCCGACTGGAGTGCGCTCCTGGTGTGAGGTCAAGCGCCTGTAGGCCAGCGCATCGAAGATGATCGCGACCAGAATGGCCGCCACCCCTAGCGCCAGGATCGGTGCATTGCCCTGCCTGGTGGCAAAGTAAGTCGTCACGACACCCAGGCAAAGTGCCAGCCCGACACCGACCGGGAATGCGACGGCCAGCCCGGCGATGTCGATGGCTGCCACCAGCAGGATGTTCGACAGGTTGAAGATGACTCCGCCCAGAAAAGCCGAGCCGAGCCACTTGCCGTCCGCCTGCTGCAGGTCGGCGAGGAAACCGCGCCCGCTGCGGCCCGTGCTGCCGAGCGTAAACGCAAGTACCAGCGCCAGCAGGAACACTCCCGCCGCATAATCCCAATAGAACAGCTGGAATGGCCACTGCCTGCCGGTCAGCTTCTGCGTGTTCGCCCAGGAGCCCCAGCACAGCATCGTAACGATGCACAGCACGACCGCGACCGGGTAGGAATCGATGATGATCATGCCTTCCCCCGCCTGACGCTGGTCATTATTGCTCACGAACCCGGGAGGATCCATGGCGGCTTTGAGCTTGATGTGCAACTCGGCTACAGTCATGGCACTTCAGCGGGCCGAACTTGCGGTCGCAAAGCACGTCGATCACGACAATATACGGTCTACCACGGCGCCGAACGCGGCCACAATCAATGGCACATCGACCACGGCCCGCACAATCCCAGGCCACGCAAAGTATCGATCAGCATCCAGCTGACGGACCCGGCGCACTAGGCGAGTTGCGCGCTGCAGTTTCAGGTCAGCGATAAGATCGGCGTAGCTCCCAGGACGCGCGGTGCGATCATCGCCTTTCCCTCGTTCTTCCTGCATCGCGTGACGCCAATCGTCTCGGGCGTGCGCAAGGCGCTGGTCATCTGGGCGACTGGACCGGCGCTCCGTTAACAGCCGTGACCCCGGGAGTGCCTGCCGGGCGTCACTTCAACAGGCCCTCCGCCTTCAGGGTCGCCACAACGCTGGGCCGGGTAGCAAGCTCGCCGTGATAGCGCTTGAGGTTTGGCCACTTGGCAAGCTCCACCCCGACGCGACTGGTCCAGCCCAGCACCACGTACAGGTACGCATCGGCCACCGTGAACGTTTCGCCCATCAGATAGGGCTTCGATCCCAGTGCGGCATCGAGCCAGTCGAGGCGCTTGGTCAGGTTGGCACGCGCGAACTGCTTGGTGTCGTCGCTGGCGACCGGACTGAACAGCGGCCCGAAGCTCTTGTGTATCTCTGAATTGATGAACGCCAGCCATTCGATCAGGCGGTAGCGCTCCATCGACCCGTCGGCCGGCGCCAGCCTGGCCGACGGATTACGATCCGCAATGTATAGCAGCACCGCGACGTTCTCGGTGAGTATCTGGCCATCATCGAGTAGCAGCGCGGGCACGTAGCCCTTTGAACTGACCTGCGCATAGTCCAGACCGTCCGAGGTCTTGCGGTTCTTTCGGTCAACCGAGGCGGTCTGGAATTTGATGCCTGCTTCATGCAACGCAATCACCGAGGCCATCGAACAGGCGCCGGTCATGTAGTACAGCTTCATTCGCAACTCCCATGGTGTGGCTGGCGGGAGCGCCATCGTAGCCTCACGGGCGAACTTGGCAAGCAGAAAAAGGGCGTGCCCAGGGCCCGCTCTGCAGCAGTTTTTCCCTGCTGACGGGATAGCCGGTGGCCGGAAGCGCCCCGCTATAGGCGATCGTGATTTGCTGCCCCACTGAGACCATCGTAGCGACATCGCGCCAGTTGGTGACCGTCTGGCTGCGGGTAGTTCAACTACAGCAGCGCGCTCATGACCTGGCGCAGGTCGGTATCATCTTCGGCAATTAACAGGCGCATGGTGATGCGCCATTGTAACGAAGTACACTCGCGCCCATTAGACTCCATATATTGAGACCGTGATGCAGGCGAGCCAAGCTGGCGATCTGGATTCTGCGCGGGAAGCACGTTGATGCGCGCGCCGACGCTCATAGCAGGCGACTGGGGCACGAGCTATCTGCGGCTTTTCCTGTGCCATGCCGACGGCACCGTGGTCGACCGACTGGACGGGCCGGGCGCGGCCAACGTACACGGCGACTTTCCCGAGATGCTCGATGCGCTGCTGGCCGGCTGGACGCGCCAGTACGGCGCGCTGCCGGTGGTGCTTTGCGGCATGGTCGGTTCCAGCCTCGGCTGGACTCTGGCGCCCTATGTCGAGTGTCCGGCGCCTGCCGAGCGGATTGCCCAGGCCTGCGTCGAGTTGCACAACGGTCGGGTGCATATCATTCCCGGTCTGTCGTGTCGTAACCGTCTCAATGCACCCGACGTCATGCGCGGACAGGAAACGCAGATCCTCGGCGCACTGCACCTGAATGCGTCCTTGCGCAACGGCAGCCACCTTGTGTGCCTGCCGGGTACCCACACCAAATGGGCGCTACTGGAGGACGGCAGCGTGCGCGAATTTCTGACCGCGCCTACCGGCGAGCTGTTCGCGCTGCTGTGCCAGCACAGCAGCCTGGTCAGCGATCAACGCCTGCCGCTCGATCTGCACGCCGTGCCCGATGGGCCGGATTTCGAGCATGGACTGCTGCAAATTCAGCGCTTTCCGGCTGCCAGCCTGCTGCACCGGCTGTTCGAATGCCGCAGCCGCCAGCTGAGCGGAGACCTCACGCCCGAAGACGCGGTGCCGTTGCTGTCCGGTATGCTGATCGCCAGCGATGTACAGGGCGCAGTACGCCTGTTCGGCGCGCCCCACGTGCGCACCACCGTGCAACTCATTGGCACCCCCCAGCTGACCGACCTGTACGCGCGGGCGCTGGTCTCACAGGACTGCAATGCCAACATTATCGATGGCTCGCTGGCCTCGCTTAACGGCCTGCTGCAGATGCATCGTCTGCTGTCACACTCCGCGCTATCGGATCGGCGCTGAGCAGGGTGCCGTGCGCGCTGTGCGCGCCGATGGCGGTGTCGATGTTGCCGATGTCGATCTGGTCGCAGGCGATGTCGTAGCTGCGTGCGGCATCGGTCACCGGCCACCTTGTGCAACGGATTATTCACGCTGGCGCGGGCGCACGCTGCTGGCTCAGCGCCACCCCGCCCAGGATCAAGCCGCCGGCCACCGCCATGGTGACGGTCAGGGCTTCGCCCAACAGCAGCCAGGCCCAGATCACGCCAAACAGCGGGATCAGGTAGGTGACGGTGGCGGCGCGCGGCGCGCCGATGCGAAGAATCAGCCGGTAATACAGCACGAACGCCGCACCCGTGCATACCACGCCCAGCAGCACCGCACTGAGCCAGGAGGCCAACCCGATGGCGGCCTTCGGCCAGCTGACAACGGCCAGCGGCAACATCAGCGCACTGGCACACAGCAGCGTGGCTCCAGCCACCGCGCTGGCGGGGATACCTATCAGCGAGCGACGTATCAGATTTGCGCCGAAGGCATACAGCAGCGCAGCCAGCGTGCCGGCCAGCACCGCGGGCAGCACGCTCGCAGCGCCCACCTTGCCGCTCGCCAACACCGCGACGCCGGCAAAGCCGGCGCACAGGCCGATCGCGCGCAGCGTGTTGATACGCTCCCGATACAACAGGAACGCAACCAGCGCGGTAAACAGCACCGTCATTGAATTGGTGATCGCGCCGATGCCGGCCGGCGCGTGCTGCGCGCCCCAGGCGAACAGCGCAAATGGCAGCGCCGAATTGATCGCGCCGATGCCGGCCAGGCGCCACCAGCCGGCGAGCGCCAGCTGCGAGCGGGCGCGCCAGGTGAATGGCAGCAGGATCAGCGCTCCGAGCGCCAGCCTGATCTCGACCAGCGCAAATACGCCGAAATCCGTGGCCGAGACGCGCATGAACAGGAACGATGCGCCCCAGATCGCACCCAGCACCACCAGTTCGACCGGCGTTAGCCACGCCGGGGTCGCTCGCGGCGGCGGCACAGAGAGGGAATTCATAGCCTGCTCTTCACAGCACGCGGTTGGCGGCTGCCACTTTGGCGTACCAGTGGCCGGAATCCTTGATGCTCCTCTGCTGCCGGTCGGCGAAGTCCACGTACACCAGGCCGAAGCGCTGCGAGTAGCCTTCGGCCCATTCGAAGTTGTCCAGCAGGCTCCAGCAATGGTAGGCGCGCACCGGAACGCCGGCGCGCATTGCGCGCCGCAGTTCGCGCAGGTGGCTTTGCAGGTAGGCGATCCTTGGCGCATCGTGTATCTCGCCCGCGCTGTTCGGTCCGATATTGCAGGCGGCGCCGTTTTCGGTGATCTCGATCGGCAGATTGCCGGTCTCGTAGGCCATGCGCACCAGGATGTCGTGGAAACCTGAAGGGTAGATATCCCAGCCGATATCGGTTTTGGGATTGGAGCCCGGCGCGGTGGCCCACTGGCCGCGGGTATTGAGGCCGGGAACGCCGTTACCCTCGGGCGCATCGCTGACCCGCCAGGGCGAGTAGTAATTCAGCCCCATGAAATCGAGCGGCGCGCGCATGAGCTGGTCGTCGCCGTCGCGCCAGCCGAGCAGATCCGCCTGCCGGCCTACCGGCAGCACCCCATCCGGGTAATGTCCGCGCAGCGCCGGATAGATGAACCACAGATTCTGGAACTTGTGCCAACGCTCGGCCGCCGCAAGATCGGCGTATGACGGGGTGGCCGGAAACATCGGCGCCACATCGAAGGCGCTGCCAATCTGCAGTTTCGGGCGCGCAGCCTTCAGCACCCGGAACGCCCTGCCCTGCGCCAGGTTCACGCAATGCGTCGCGCGCAGGAACGCCAGCGGCTCGGTGCGGCCCGGTGCGTGCCGGCCCTGCCAGTAGCCAACACCGGTGAAGGTCTTGGGCTCGTTGAAAATGCACCAGTGATCAATCCGGTCCGCGAGCGCCCGCGCCACGATGGCGACGTAGTCGGAAAAGCGCTCGCAGGTGTCGCGGTTGGGCCAGCCGCCGGCATCCTCCAGCGGCTGCGGCAGGTCCCAGTGGTACAGCGTCACCAGCGGGCGGATGCCGGCCTGCAGCAGCGCGTCGGTGAGTCGCTGGTAATAGTCGAGTCCGCGAGCATTCGCGCCGCCGCGTCCCGAGGGCTGCACGCGAGGCCAGGCGATCGAGTAGCGGTAGGATTTGAGACCCAGCTGGCGCAGCAGCGCAATGTCCTCGGCATAACGGTGGTAGCTGTCGCAGGCAACATTGCCGTTGTCGTCGTTCTTGATCTTCCCGGGCGTGTGCGCAAACCGGTCCCACACCGACTCGCCGCGGCCATCTTCCTGCCACGCGCCTTCCACCTGATAGGCCGCGGTCGCCGCGCCCCACAGAAAGCCTGCCGGAAACTGATGCACGCCTGCCGGCTCCTCGACGCTGGCGGCCGGCGTGGCAGCATCCGCCGCCACGGCGCCGCGCGCACGCAGTGCGCCGCCGCCCATCAGGCCAGCGCCCAGGGCCAGGGTCGACTGCAGCAGTTGGCGACGATGCATCCGTATCCCCGCGGAGATATCAGGGTTGTGTGTGTGTGCCTGCAGGAAGCGCAAATGATAGCAAACCGCTTCAGCCGCCGGCTGCCAGCCGGCAGCCGCCATCAGTGCTGGATCGGCGCAAAGCCCTGGCGCTGCAGCAGCTCGACCATGCCGTCGTGCCCGATCAGATGCAGCGCGCCGACGACGACCAGGTAATTGTCATCGCCATTGAGCAACTGGACGATCCTGGGCAGCCACCTGCGGTTACGGTCGGTGGTGAGCATGCGGTAGATGTCGGGGGAATCCCTGCTACCCTCGCGCAGCAGTTGTTCGAGCTTGACCGTATCGCCGTGTTGCCAGGCGCCGACCACCGCATTGGACTCGCTCTCGGCGGTCGCGGCATCCTGCAACGTGGAGCGCAGGAACTGGCGTTGCTGTTCGAGCGACAGGTGCGCGAAGAATCCCAGCTGCTCATCCATGGTCTCCAGGCCGATGATCGGTTTCGCATCGGCCTGCGCCATCAGCGCGAACTGCTCGTCCACGCCGGCGGCGGCGTCGAAGCCGGATTTTGTCAGCTCGAGCTGCTGCACCATCAGGGCCGCGAACCAGGGCTGAAAATGGCTGACGACTTCGGGATCCAGCCCGAGCGGCTCAGTGCGCGCCAGCAGCTGTGCGTACAGCTGCGGTCCGATGGTCGCTGCCAGCGTCTGCCCCTCCGGCAGGGTTTCCAGCTCGGCGCTGGAATCAAGCAGCGCCGCATCGCCGCTGCCAACGCCATTCAGATCCAGTTCCATCACCAGCACCTTCGACGCCGCATACGCGCGCAGCGCTTCGGACGGCAGTGCGCTGTCCACCGCCTTCAGCATGTGCACCGAACCGAGAAGATAGACGGTGTTGTGCTTGCCCTTGACCTCCCAGAAGATGTGGCGGCCGTCATCGGCGCCGGCGCTGATGCCGACCAGCATCCATGCTGCGGCCAGCAGTCGGCAGCCAAGGGCGCGCGCTGTCACCACATCAGGTCATCTGGAACGGCAAATGCCTGGTAGGCATCGTCGCTGTGGCTGCTGTCAGTCGCGCTGCCCTCGGCGACCACTGCACGCGGATCACGCTCGCGAAGTCGTGCGACCACCGCCGCCGGCACCCATTCGTAGCCGGCGTCATAGTGCACGATCGCGATCTCGCCACGAGCCAGCCGTTCGCGCATCGTGGCGTCGGCGGCAATGCGCCGGATCTTGTTGCCGTCGACAAAATTGTAGTATTGCTCGCACGCAGGCTTCGGCAGCCGATGCTGCTCGATCAGTTGCCGCGCCTGCGCCAGCCGTGCCTTGCGTTCGGCCTTGTCCTGGCGCTGGCGATTGAGCTGCTGGTCGCGTGCCGCCTTGGCCTGCTGCGCCTCGCGCGTGGCGAGCTGCTGCTCGGATGGCTGTGATCGCTGCGGCTTGGGCAATCGCTGCCGCCCCTGCAGCTGCTGCTGCTGTTGGCGTTCAGCTTCCCTGGCCTGCTTCTCGTTGACCAGCCCGGCTTGCAGCAGCTGGTCGCGCAGCGACATGCTCATAGATCGCGCTCATCCATCAAGACGATTGGGTGCGCATTTTAGCGCGCCATGCCATGGCCGGACCGCCCTCGTGCCATAGGGGCAGTGACCGGGAGGCCATGGCTGCGCGAGCGGCGCTTAAGCCATTGAATCTGAAGCTTGGCCTGCGTGTAGGCCTGGCCGCCGCCGCCGCCGCCGCCGCCGGCGTCCGGCCGGCTGCCAGCGCCTGCTTACAGAGAAAATCAACAGAAGTTCACTGTGCAGCCGGCTGACAAGCTGATAGATAAGGCGGCTGGCGGGCGGCTTGCCTGTCGCGAAGTCCGACATGCCCACTTCCGAACAGACCTCCGACACCCCTGCCCAACGATCTGAACACCTGCGCCGGCGACGCTGGCTGTGGATCGCCGTGCTTACGGTGCTGCTGCTGCTCGGCGTCGTCTGGCTTTGGCGCCGGCACGAGGCGGCGGTGGCGGCTGCCGCAGCCGCGGACCGGGCCGCCGCCATCGGAGTCACGGTAACCACCGCCAGCGCCACCAAAGGCGACATCGGCGTCTACCTGGAAGCGATCGGCACCGTCACGCCGGTCTATACCGCCTCGATCACCAGCCAGGTCAATGGCGTGGTGACCGCGGTGCTGTTCAAGGAGGGCCAGCAGGTACACAAGGGCGACGCCCTGATCGAGATCGATCCGCGTGCCTACCAGGCCACGCTGCTGCAGGCACAAGGTGCACTGCAGCGCGACCAGAACGTGCTGGCCCAGGCGCAGATGGATCTCGAGCGCTATCGCGCCGCGCTGGCGCGCAATGCCATCGCCGGGCAGACCGTGGCAGACCAGGAAAAGCTCGAGTTGCAGGACCAGGGCACCGTCAAGAACGATCAGGGCAGCGTCCAGTATGCCCAGGTGCAGCTCGACTACTGCCACATTACGGCGCCGATCACCGGCCAGGTCGGACTGCGGCTGATTGATCCGGGCAATGTGGTGCAGTCCACCGGCGCCACCACGCTGGCGGTGATCACGCAGTTGCAGCCGATTACCGTCATCTTCACGTTGTCGGAGGACAACCTGGGTTCGGTGCTGGCGCGGCTGCGTGCTCATGCCACGCTCGGGGTGGATGTGTTCGACCGCAGTGCGCGCACCAGGATCGCCAGTGGCCAGCTGCTGGCGCTTGATAATCAGATCGATACCACTACCGGCACCGTCAAGGTCCGGGCGCAGTTCGACAACAAGGACAATGCGCTGTTTCCGAACCAATTCGTCAACACGCGGCTGCTGGTGAATACCCTGCAGGGCGTGACGCTGATTCCGGCGCCCGCCGTGCAGCAGAACGGGTCGGCATCATTCGTCTATGTGATACAGAACAATGCCGCGCAGCTGCGCACCGTCAAGACCGGCGTGACCGACGGCGCGGTCACGCAGGTGGATGGCCTCCAGCCCGGCGATGTGGTCGCGACTAGCGGCTTTGACAAGCTGCAGGACAAGGCCACGGTGGTCATCGCTGCCAGCCCGCCGGTGCCGGCCGCCACGAGCGGAACCAGCGGGACGAGCGGGACGCAGGCGCCGTGAATCCGGCGCCGGGGCCTGGCTAGCGCGCTTCACAAGCCGTGAATCCGTCGCGCCAATTCATCCTGCGGCCGGTGGCCACCTCGCTGCTGATGGCGGCGATCTTTCTGATTGGGGTCGTCGGCTACACGCAGCTGCCGGTGTCGGCACTGCCGCAGGTGGACTACCCGACCATCCAGGTCCTGACGTTCTATCCCGGCGCCAGCCCCGATGTCATGGCCACTACGGTGACCGCGCCGCTGGAGCGCCAATTCGGGCAGATCCAGGGCCTGAGTCAGATGACTTCGACCAGTTCCGGCGGCACCTCGCTGATCGTGCTGCAGTTCGCCCTGAGCCTGAACATCGACGTGGCCGAGCAGGAGGTGCAGGCGGCCATAAACGCCTCGCAGAGCCTGCTGCCCTCCTCATTGCCCACGCCGCCGGTCTACAGCAAGACCAATCCGGCCGATGCGCCGGTGCTGACATTGGCCGTCACCTCGAGCGCAGTGCCGCTGTCGCAGGTCGAGGACCTGGTGGACACGCGGCTCGCTCCGAAGATCTCGCAGCTCAGCGGCGTCGGCCTGGTGACCATCAGCGGCGGCCAGAAGCCGGCGGTGCGCATCCAGGCCAATCCGTCGGCGCTGTCCTCTTACGGCATCAATCTGGAGGATCTGCGCACCGCATTAGCGCAGGCGAGCGTCAACGCCGCCAAGGGCAACTTCGACGGACCGCGCCAGGATTACCAGATCGATGCCAACGATCAGCTGGTCACCAGCAACGACTATCGCAGCGTCGTGGTGGCTTATCGCAACGGCGCGCCGGTGATGCTGACCGATGTCGCCAGGATCATCGACGGCATCGAGAACACCACCCAGGCCGCGTGGATGAACCAGACACCCGCGGTCATCGTCAATGTGCAGCGCCAATCGGGCGCCAACACCATCAGCGTCGTCAAGAGCATCAAGCAGCTGTTGCCGCAGCTGCAGGTCAACCTGCCCAAGGGCGTACAGGTCACCACGCTCACCGACCTGACCAGCGGCATCAAGGCCTCGATCTCCGACGTCGAGTTCGAACTGCTGCTGGCGATCGCGCTGGTGGTGCTGGTGATCTTTGTGTTCCTGCGCAGTGTCAGCGCCACGATCATCCCCAGCGTCGCCGTGCCGTTGTCGCTGGTCGGCACGCTGGCGGTGATGTACAGCATGGGCTACAGCCTCGACAACCTGTCACTGATGGCCCTGACCATCGCCACCGGCTTCGTGGTCGACGATGCCATCGTGATGATCGAGAACATCTCACGCTACATTGAAAACGGCGAGAAACCGATGGACGCTGCGCTCAAGGGCGCCGAGCAGATCGGCTTCACCATCATGTCGCTGACGGTGGCATTGATCGCAGTACTGATCCCGCTGCTGTTCATGGGCGATGTGGTCGGCCGCCTGTTCCGCGAGTTCGCTGTCACACTCGCTGTCACCATTGGCTTTTCCGCCATCGTCTCGCTGACGCTGACGCCTATGATGGCGGCGCGCATCCTGCGCCACAAGGACGAGGCGCAGCAGGGCCGGCTGTTTCGCGCCTCCGAGCGCGTGTTCAACAACGTGATCGGATTCTATGGCCGCACGCTCAAGCGGGTACTCGAATTCCAGACCATCACGCTGCTGGTGGCGCTGGGGACGCTGATGCTTACGGTGTTTCTGTATATCGTGATCGCAAAGGGCTTCTTCCCGGTGCAGGACACCGGCGTGATCCAGGGCATCTCGCAGGCGTCGGCTACCATCAGTTCACGTGCGATGGCGGAGAAACAGCAGCAGCTGGCGCGCGTGGTGCTGGCGGACCCTGCGGTTGCCAGCCTGTCATCGTTCATCGGCGCCGACGGCACCAATACCACCATCAACAGCGGCCGCATGTCGATCAACTTGAAGCCGCTCGGCCAGCGTGGCATCAGTGCCAGCGGCGTCATTCACCGGCTGCAGCAACAACTGCAGCAGGTCCAGGGCATCCAGCTGTTCATGGAACCGGTGCAGAACATCACGGTGGATGATCGCGTTAGTCGCTCGCAATACCAGTACAGCCTGGAGGACCCCGATATCAATGAACTGAGCGACTGGACGCACCGCTTCGTCGCCCGCTTGCAGCAGTTGGCGGAGCTGGAGAATGTCGCCACCGACGAGCAGCTCGGGGGGCTCGCGGTGTACCTGCATGTCGATCGCGTGACGGCCTCCCGGCTCGGCATTGCGCCCGCGACCATCGACAACACGCTGTATGACGCATTTGGCCAGCGCCAGATCAGCACCATGTATACGCAGGTCAACCAATACCACGTGATTCTCGAGAGCGATCCGAGCTTCCAGCAGGACCCGGACATGCTCGATCATCTCTATATCCAGTCCAATGCCTCATCCGGCACCAGTGGCGCTGCCGCCGCCGCCTCGTTCGCCTCGATCGGGTCCTCCTCCGCCGGCTCGAACGCGCTCACCGGCTCGGCGCTGTATACCCCGTCGGCGAACACCCTGGTCGCGCCGCCGAATGCGCTGGCAGCGCGCGCCGTCACGTCAAGCTCGAGCCAGGGAGTGGCTTCCGCCGGCACCACCAGCTCCACGCCGAGCAGCGCGGTGCCGCTCAGTGCGTTCGCGCATTTCCAGAAGACCACCGAGCCGCTGTCGATCGCGCATCAGGGCCAGTTTCCAGCCATCACGGTGTCATTCGACCTGTCGTCCAGCGGCTCGCTCGGCAGCGCCATCAAGGCGGTCAACAAGGTGCAGCAGGAGCTGAACATGCCGGCCAGCGTGCAGGCCGGCTTCCAGGGCACCGCGCAGTCATTTACCGCCTCGCTGTCGAACGAACCGTTGCTGATCCTGGCAGCCCTGGTGGCGGTCTATATCGTGCTCGGGGTGTTGTACGAGAGTTTCATCCACCCGGTGACCATCCTGTCCACGCTGCCCTCGGCCGGCGTCGGCGCGCTGCTGGCGCTGATCCTGTTCGGCCAGGGCCTGAACGTGGTTGGACTGATCGGCATCATCCTGCTGATCGGCATTGTGACCAAGAACGGCATCATGATGGTGGACTTCGCGCTCGAATCCGAGCGCACCCGGGGCAAGAACTCGACCGATGCCATCTACGAGGCCTGCCTGCTGCGTTTTCGGCCAATCCTGATGACCACGATGGCCGCCATGCTGGCCGGCCTGCCGTTGGCGCTAGGCACCGGCATCGGTTCCGAGCTGCGCAAGCCCCTCGGCATCGCGATGGTCGGCGGACTGCTGCTCAGCCAGGCGCTCACGCTCTACACCACGCCGATTATCTACATCTTCTTTGACCGGCTGGCACAGCGCTTCGCATCGAAACCGGCGCGCAACGAGCCGGCGCCCGCACCACCGCGATGAACATCTCGGCGCCCTTCATCCGCCGGCCGGTGGCGACGATGCTGATCACGATCGCCGTGGCGCTGGCGGGCGCGCTCGCCTTCAGCGTGCTGCCGGTGTCACCGCTGCCGCAGGTGGATTTCCCGACCATCGCGGTCGGCGCCAGCCTGCCCGGCGGCAGCGCCGACATCATGGCCTCCTCGGTGGCGACGCCGCTGGAGCGCCAGTTCGGCCATATCGCCGGGGTCACGGAGATGACCTCGGCGAGCTCGCTCGGCACCACCACCATCACCATCCAGTTCGACCTGAGCCGCGACATTGACGGCGCGGCGCGCGATGTCGAGGCGGCGATCAACGCCGCGCGCTCCTATCTGCCGGCCAACCTGCCGTCCAATCCGACCTATCGCAAGGTCAACCCGGCCGATGCGCCAATCATGATCATCGGGTTGACATCCGACAAATACAGTCCGGGCAATCTCTACGACGCCGCCTCCACCGTCATGCAGCAGAAGCTGTCGCAGATTCCAGGGGTCGGACAGGTCAACGTCGGCGGCGGGGCGCTACCCTCGGTGCGCGTCGATGTGAACCCGACGCAGCTGGCCAGCTACGGCATGACGCTGGTGCAGGTGCAGGCGGCGCTCAGCCGGCAGAACAGCGACCTGGCCAAGGGCCAGCTATCCGACGGCAACACCACCGCCGACATCCTCGCCAACGACCAGATTTCACACGCCGTGGATTACCAGCCGCTGGTGATTGGCTACAACCATGGCAGCGCGGTGCGCCTGTCCGACATCGCGCAGGTCACCGATTCGGTGCAGAACGTGCGCGCCGCCGGCGACCTGAACGGCAAGCCTGCCATCATGCTGATCATCTTCCGCCAGCCGGGCGCCAACATCATCCAGACCGTGGATGGCATTCGGGCGCAGCTGCCCCACCTCAAGGCCTCCATTCCAGTCGGCATCGATACCACGATCGTGCTCGATCGCACCACGACGATCCGCGCCTCGGTCAGTGATGTCGAGCGCACGCTGGTGATCTCGATCTGCCTGGTGATCGCGGTGGTGTTTATCTTCCTGCGCAATGGGCGAGTGACGCTGATTCCCGCTGTCGCGATACCGGTGTCGCTGATCGGCACCTTCTCGGTGATGTACCTGTTCGACTACAGCATCGACAATCTGTCGCTGATGGCGATCACGATCGCCACCGGCTTCGTGGTCGATGACGCCATCGTGGTGATGGAGAACGTCTCACGCCACCTGGAACAGGGGATGAAACCGCTGGCGGCGGCGTTCAAGGGCGCGGAGGAGATCGGCTTTACCGTGCTGACCATCAGCATCTCGCTGGTCGCGGTGTTCATCCCGCTGCTGTTCATGGGCGGGATTGTCGGCCGGCTGTTTCGCGAGTTCGCCGTCACGCTGTCCACCGCCATCGTGGTCTCGATGCTGGTGTCGCTGACTACAACGCCCATGATGTGCGCCTACCTGCTCAGGAATGAGCGCGAGCAGAAGCACGGTCGCATCTACCAGGCCAACGAGCGCGCCTTCGACTGGATACTGGGGAAGTACCGGCGCAGCCTGCGCTGGGTGCTGGATCATCCGCGGCTGACGCTGACGGTGCTGTTCCTGACCATCGCGCTCAACGTGCTGCTGGTGATCATGATACCCAAGGGCTTCTTTCCGCAGCAGGACACTGGCGCCATCACCGGCGGCATGCAGGGTCCGCAGGATGCCTCGTTCCCGGCGATGAACGATTCGATCCAGCAGATCGTCGGAGTGATCAGGAACGATCCGGCGGTTGCCAATGTGATCGCGTTCACCGGCGGCGGCGGCGCCACCAACACCGGCTTTATCTATATCGCCCTCAAGCCGCTGGCGCAGCGCAAGGTCAATGTCGCGCAGGTGATCGGCCGCCTGCGCCCAAAGCTCAACCGCCTGCCCGCGGCGGCCGCGTTTCTGCAGGCGGCGCAGGATCTGCGCATCGGTGGCCGCGCCGGCAATGCGATGTATCAGTACACCCTGCAGGCGGATAATTCACAGGATCTGTACAAGTGGGGCCCGGTCCTGCTGCGCGAGATGAAGCGCCTGCCGGGCCTGCAGGACGTGAGTTCGGATCAGCAGAATGGCGGCCTCGACCAGATGCTGACCTATGACCGGCTCAGCGCCGCCAAGCTCGGCCTGACGGTCCAGGCGCTGGACTCCAATCTCTACAGCGCCTTCGGACAATCCGAGGTGTCGGTGATCTACACCCAGCTGAATTATTATTACGTGGTACTGGAAGTCGCCCCGCAGTACTGGCAGAGCCCGGAAGGGCTGAAGGATATCTACCTGCAATCAGCCGCCGGCGACAGCATTCCGCTGCTCGCGGTGGCGCAGCCGCATACCACCACGACGGCGCTCGCGGTCAACCATACCGGCCTGTTCCCTTCGGTGACCGCATCATTCAACCTGGCGCCGAACGTATCGCTGAGCCAGGCCACACTGAGCATCAATCAGATGCAGCAGCGGCTGGGTACACCGTCATCGATTCATGGGTTCTTTGCCGGCACGCTGCTGGCCTACCAGCAGTCGCTCAGCAGCGAGCCGATCCTGGTGCTGGCGGCGCTGCTGTCGGTCTACATCGTGTTGGGCGTTCTGTATGAGAGCCTGGTGCATCCGCTGACCATCATCTCCAGCCTGCCGCCGGCAAGCGTCGGCGCGATGCTGGCGATGCTGCTGTTCGGACAGGACCTGAACGTCATCTCGATCATTGGCATCGTGCTGCTGATCGGCATCGTCAAAAAGAACGCCATCATGATGATCGACTTTGCACTGCAGGCGGAACGCCAGGACGGCAAGAGCACGGCTGATGCGATATTCGATGCCTGCATGCTGCGCTTTCGCCCAATCCTGATGACCACGATGGCGGCGCTGTTCGGCGCCGTGCCGCTCGCGTTTGGCACCGGAACCGGCTCGGAGCTGCGCCGGCCGCTGGGCATCGCGATCATCGGCGGCCTGATTTTCAGCCAGATGCTGACGCTCTACACCACGCCGGTGGTGTATCTGTATATGGACCGCTTCAGCCTGTGGTGGGCGCGGCGACACCCGGGCCGGCGCGGCGGCGAGGCGCGCGGCCCGGTACCCGGTCCGCTGCAGCCGGTCGGCGATTGACATGGAGAACCCGCAGATGCGCGCATCGATCCGCAAACTCTTTGGCCGGCCACTGTTGCTGGCACTGCTGGGTGGCTGCACCGTGGGGCCGGCCTACCATCCGCCGGCCGCACCCGCGGCCCCGGCCTACAAGGAGCTGGCCGGGAGTGGCAGCAATGCCGACGCGCAGTGGAAAGTCGCGCAACCGGGTGATGCGGCGATGCGCGGCAACTGGTGGGAGCTGTTCAACGACGCGCAATTGAACGCACTCGAGCAGCAGGTCAATGTGTCCAATCAGAACATAGCGGCGTCCTTTGCCGCCTTCCTGCAGGCCCGCGCGCTGGTAAAGGAGGCGCGATCGCAGTATTACCCGACGCTCACCACCAGCCCGAGCCTCACCCGTGGCCGCCAGCCGACAACGCTTGGCGGTAGCGGCGCCACCGGAACGACCATAACGAGCGCAACCACTGTGACCTCGGCCAGCGGCGTGTACACCGACTATTCGCTGCCATTCGATGCCTCCTGGACGCCGGACCTGTGGGGCCGCGTGCGCAACACGGTCAAGGGCAACACTGCCGCAGCCCAGGCCAGCACCGCCGATCTGCAGAATACGCGCCTGACCGCCCAGGCGGAGCTTGCGGTCGACTACTACGAGCTGCGCAGCCAGGACGCGCTGATCCAGCTGCTCGGCGCGAGCGTCGCGGCCTATCAGCAATCCCTGAAGCTCACGCAGGCACTGTACGAGACCGGCATCGATGATGATGAAGCGGTGGCCCAGGCTGAGGTGCAGCTGCAGACCACCCAGACCCAGGCCACCAACCTTGCCATCGCCCGCGCGCAGTACGAGCATGCGATCGCGCTGCTGGTCGGCCAACCGCCATCGGGTTTCTCGATTGCGGTGCAAGACGGGCCGCTGAAGACGGACCTGCCGAAGGTCCCGGTCGGCGTGCCGTCACAGCTGCTCGAGCGCCGCCCCGATATCGCCGCCACTGAGCGCCTGATGGCACAGGCCAACGCGCAGATCGGCGTCGCCACCAGCGCCTATTATCCGACCCTGACCCTGAGTGTCGCGGCCGGATTTGACAGCAACTCGCTGGCGAGCTGGCTCACCTGGCCGAGCCGCTTCTGGTCGGTGGGCCCGTCGGTGGCGGAGACACTGTTTGACGCCGGCCTGCGCCGCGCAACGGTGCAGCAGTATCAGGCCGCCTATAGCCAGACCGTGGCGAACTATCGCCAGACGGTACTGACGGCATTCCAGCAGGTCGAAGACAACCTTGCCGCGCTGCGAATCCTGCAGCAGGAGCTCGGCCAGCAGGATACGGCGGTCGCCTCGGCCCAGCGCCTGCTGGGGATTGCGACCAATCGTTACCAGCTGGGACTGGATCCCTACCTCGATGTCATTACCGCCCAGACCGCACTGCTGGGCGCGCAGCAAACGGCGGTGACATTGCGGATGCAGCAGCTTACGGCCGCAGTGCAGTTGATCGAGGCGCTCGGGGGCGGCTGGGATGTCTCGCAAATCCCCTCATCGAAGGACATCGCGTCGAGTTCAACGCGCGCGGACTAGCGCAAGCGCCACTCCGGATGCACCCAGTAGGTGTTCGAATGGGTATCGTCGACGCTCCCCCTGCGCAGGCGTAGCACTACAACGGTGCCCGAAAGCCGCGTCGCCACAGCGCGGCACCGCCTTCAATGCCGGCATCGTTCGACACCAGGCTCACATTATCAGGCAGCCGGAGCGTGATTCTCGAGGCGTTGCCGCCGCCGATGAACAGGTGATCGTAATTCAGCAGCGAATGCAGTATCCCGATGGTGCGTGCGACGCGCTTATTCCAGCGCTTCTTGCCGATCCTGTCGAGCGCGGCATTGCCGACATAGTCATTGTAGGTGTCGCCCTTGTGGAGCGGATGCTGGGCCAGCTCCAGGTGCGGCATGATGTCGCCATCGCGAAACACGCCGGTGCCGGCGCCGGTGCCGAGTGTAAGAACCAATTCCAGCCCCTTGCCGCGAATCACCGCCAGGCCCTGCATTTCGGCATCGTTGATCAGGCGCGTCGGCAGGCCGCCCAGTCGATGCGAGAGCGTGTGCGCCAGTTCGAAATTGGCCCAGGCCTTGGTTACCCAGTGCGGCGCGGTGATCACCCGCCCGTCGCGCACTACGCCCGGAAAGCCGATGGCGATATGGTTGCAGGGTGGCAGCGGCTTGATCAGCTCCATCAGCGCGCGAACCATGACCTTGGGCGGACATGGATCCGGGGTCCTGAGCTTGAGCTTCTCCGTGAGCATGCGGCCGCTCGCGTCGAGCACCGCGGCCTTCAGGAACGAGCCGCCGATGTCGATGCCGAGCACGCGCAACGCAGGCCCCGACCGGCGCCTGGTGCGCTCGCTCGAATTGAGTCTCACCGCTGCCTGGCCGCCGCCACCGGCTGCTGCTCGGCAAGTTTTGCGCTCTTGGATTCAAGGCATGCCAGCAGGTCGGTCCAGGACTTGCTGAACGATCGGGCGCCCTCGCGCTGCAACTGCGCGGCGAGCGGGCCTTGCTCCACTCCGGCGCGCTGAAACTCCGCCAGCAGCGCATCCGCGTCGCCGCCATCTTCCGCCATCGCGCCGGCAAGCTTGCCGTGGTCGGCAAAAGCCAGCAGTGTCGGCTCGGGCATTGTGTTCACGGTGCCGGGAGCCGCGAGCGCCTCGATATAGAGCGTGTCGGATGCCTTCGGGTCCTTGGTGCCGGTACTGGCCCACAGCACGCGCTGCGGATCGGCGCCGGCGGCTGCCAGCTTGCGCCAGCGGGCCGAATCGAGCAGTGCGTGATAGGCGCGGTAGATGCGCCGGGCAACCGCAATGCCGAGCCGGTTGCGCAGCGGCGCGCCCACCTTGTCCTGCACCGCTGCATCCCAGCGACTGACAAATATCGATGCCACCGATTGCACCTTCGGATCGAGCTGCGCCGCGATGCGCCGCTCGATGCCGCGCATGTAGGCTTCGGCGGCCGCCAGGTACTGCTCGCACGAGAACAGCAACGTAACGTTGACCGGCACGCCGGCATAGATGGTCTCTTCGATCGCGCGTACCCCGGCTTCGGTACCGGGGATCTTGATGTACAGGTTCGGCCGCTGCGCGCGCCGGTGCAATTCGGCCGCGGCCCTGATGGTGCCGGCGGTATCGTCTGCCAGCAGCGGCGACACCTCCAGCGATACCCAGCCATCGACGCCAGCGGTGGCGTCGTACACCGGTCGAAACAGGTCCGCCGCCTGTGTCAGATCCTCCAGCGCCAGCTCGAAGAACAATCCCTCGCCGCGTTTACCGGCGACCGCCTTCTCGTGAATGGCGGCGTCATAGAAACTCGACTCCCTGATCGCCTTGTCGAAAATGGTGGGATTGGAAGTCAGGCCGGTCACCGAGTACTCGCGGATATAGCGTGCCAGCGTGCCACTGCTCAGCAGTCCGCGCGTGATGTTGTCGAGCCACAGGCTCTGGCCGAGCTCATGCAGCTGCTGCGTAGCCTTCATAAGCAACTCCTCGACCGGCCGGCGCGGTCAATGTACGTGAAACGAACTGCCGCCCATCAGCCCTACCAGTCCGATCAGGATCAGGTAGATGGCAACGATATAATTCAGCAGGCGCGGTACGATCAGGATCAGAATACCGGCGATCAGCGATATCACCGGACCGATGCTCAGACTTATATTCATGTGGAGCTACCCCTTTGTAGTCAGCGGTTGTGACGCGATCGCAAAATCTTCAAATGGGCGATCATGCGTTCTTTAAATATACTCGCTCGCCGTGAACACTTCCTGCAATTGCCGCCGCGTCGCAATCTGGCCACCAAAGATGCTGACAGCACCCGTCGGGGCCCAGCATGAAGCTCGCTGAAGCGCGCGCGATCGTCAGCGGCGGCGCATCCGGCCTCGGCCTGGCGGCCGCGGCGCGCGTTGTGGCGGCCGGCGGCAAGGTAGTGCTGCTGGACATCAACCAGGCGCAAGGGGCGGCCGCGGTCGCAGCTCTGGGTGCACGCGCCACGTTCGTTGCCACCGATGTCACGCGTGAGACGGAGGTCGATGCGGCGGTCGGGCAGGCGCGTGACGCCATGGGCGGCATAAGCGCCGCGATCAGTTGCGCCGGTATCGGCACCGCCGGCCGCCTGGTCGGAAAACAAGGGGCGATGCCGGCAGAGTTCTTCCGCAAATTAATCGAAGTTAACCTGGTTGGCACCGCGTTGCTGTGCAAGAGCGCCGCGGTGGCGATGCAGCACAACGCGCCGGGCAGCGATGGCGAGCGCGGCGTCATCGTGATGACCGCCTCGGTGGCCGCCTTCGATGGCCAGATCGGCCAGGTAGCCTATGCCGCCTCGAAAGGCGGCGTCGTTGCGATGACCTTGCCGATGGCGCGCGAGCTGGCCTCGTCCGGCATCCGCGTCGTCACCATCGCCCCGGGAGTGTTCCTGACCCCGATGATGGCGGCGATGCCACCGGAAGTGCAGCAGTCGCTCGGCGCTCAGGTGCCGTTTCCGCGACGCCTCGGCAGGCCGGATGAATTTGCCGCGCTGGTGCAGCAGGTGCTCGAGAACCCAATGCTCAATGGCGAGACCATCCGCCTGGATGGCGCAATCCGCATGCAGCCGCGCTAGGATTGATTCATGAATCACCGCTCTGCCGCGCGCGTTGCCCGTCGGGCCGCCCGGCGCGCCGCCCTGCTGACCGCAAGCTTCGCTGCCCTGGTCGCACTTGGCGCCACGGCCGCCGAATCCTCCCCTGCTCCTGCGCCCGATGCCGCGTTGGCCGCCGACATGGCGCGCATCCGTGACGCAGCAATGGCCACCGACTGGAGCTGGCAGCGGCTCGAGGAACTCACCGACCGCATCGGCGCGCGACTGTCCGGATCGCCACAGCTCAGCGCTGCGATCGCCCAGGTAGCAGCCGCCATGCGCACGCTGGGCGCCGACGTGCATCTGCAGCCAGCGAAAGTGACACACTGGGTGCGCGGCGAGGAACACGCCGAGCTGGTGGACTATCCGGGCCGCCCGCCGGGCCTGACGCAGCCGCTGCATCTGACCGCGCTCGGCGGCTCCTCCGCCACCGCGGCCGGCGGACTGACCGCGCGCGTGATCGTGGTGCACGACTTCGACGAACTAAAGGCGCGCGCAGCCGAGGTACGCGGGAACATCGTGCTGTTCGAAGCACGCTTTGATCAGCGCCTGGCCGACAACAGCAACGCGATGGCCGCCTATGAACAGGCCGGCCAATACCGCTTCAACGGCCCCTCGACCGCCGCCGCGCTCGGTGCCGCGGCAGCATTGGTGCGCTCGATCGGCGGCGCCGACTATCGGCTGCCGCACACCGGAGCGACATTCTGGAAGGATAAACGGGCGCCGATTCCGGCCGCCGCGCTGGCCGCCGAAGACGCCGATCTGGTGACGCGCCTCGCGGCGCAGGGTCCGGTGGCGATGAAACTGCTGCTCACCGCCAGTACCCTGCCGGATGCCGATAACGCCAACGTGACCGCCGACTGGTCCGGCACTGACCGGCCCGACGAGTACGTCGTGGTCTCCGGTCATCTCGACTCCTGGGATCTGGCCACCGGCGCCACCGACGACGGCGTCGGCGTGATGGCCGCCGCCGGTGTGATACAGGTGCTGCAGCAACTCGGGCTGCGCGCTCGTCGCAGCATCCGTTTCATCGGCTGGACCAACGAAGAGAACGGCGGCGGCGGTAACAAGACCTACTTCGATTCGGTCAGGCAGGGCATCGCCACGCAAACAGCCGCGATCGAAAGCGATGAAGGTGCCGGACGCGCACTCGGCATCAGCGCCAGCGTCACGCCGCAGTCGCTCGCGCTGCTGCAGCCGGTGGTGACGGCACTGCTGCCAATCGGCGCCGGTGTCCTGGCGCGTCGCGATGACGCACTGGGGGCCGACATCGAGCCGCTGCAAAGCGCCGGCGTGCATGGATTCTCGCCGCTGGTGGATACGCGCCATTATTTTGATTATCACCACACCGCAGCCGACACCCTCGACAAGGTCGATCCGCAGAACCTCAGGACCCAGGTCGCCACGATAGCGGTGCTGGCCTACTACCTCGCGCAGCTGCCCGAGCCGTTGCCGCGCGTCACGGCCCCGTAGCCCGCTGGCGCGCTGTTCCTGGACGATGCGGTACAAGCGGTAGGCTGGGTCGAGCGCCACGCGGGCGGGTTTGGCGGCGATGCTGGCAATGAACTCGGGCTATCTGGAACGCGCCGGCGCCGACAGACTGGTTGCGGTCAGCAGCACCGAAGCACTGGCTGGCGCACTGCGAGCGCATTCCGATGCGGTTGAAACGAGAATCTATGCCGGCCGCGGACACGTGGATCTGCTGGCCGCGCTGTCGCTGCCGGCGCGCTCGCCGGCGCCGCTGCTGCGGGACATCGCAGCGTTCATGCAACGCCTGCGCGTCAGTGGCAGGAACAGCATCGCGTTCGATACTGCTCCCGCCACCCCTTTCGACCGGGTCAGCCAGCCGCTGACTTGAGCCGCGAGGCGCGCACGCTCTTCACGCCCTCGACCTTCCCCGCCAGGTCCTTCACGTGCGTCACCGCATCGTCGTTCGGCAACACGCCGCTGAGCATGACGACACCATTAACCGTCTTGACACTGACCTTGAAGCCCTTGCTGATGCTGTCGGCCAGGATCGCCGACTTGACCTTGGTCGTGATCCAGCTGTCCGAGCCGACACGCTCGGTCTTGGCGACCGCCTTGTGCACCGTGCCGCTGCCCGAGGTGGGCGAGGTCAGCTCGTCATCGACGCTCTTGACGCCATTGACATTCCTGGCGATGTCCTCGGCCGCCGACTTCGCATCCGAGCCGGTCGCCGATCCCGTCAACGTCACCACGCCATTGGTGGTCGTCACCTTGATGTGCGAACCCTTGAGCCGATCATCGCCCAGGAAATTCGCCTTCGCCTTGGTGGTGATTGCGCTGTCGCTAATCGCGGCGCCGACACTGTCACTGTGCGCGGTGGGGCCGCTGTCGTCGGTTGCCGCATACGCCACCAGGCAGAGCCCCAGGCTCGCAGCCACGCCGATGCTCGTCATAGCACGACGAATGCAGGCGGGGCGTGAGGGTGTATCCATACAATTTATCTCCTTCCGGATTGAAGCACTAATCGTCCGCCCGCGGTGCTAGATCGTAGGCCCGGCTCGTCGCCCGAGCAGCAGCGAGACTACGAACAACACCAGGAAGACGAAGAACAGGATCTTTGCGATCCCGACCGCCGCGCCCGCGACGCCGAAAAAGCCAAGCGCACCGGCGATCAGGGCAATGACCAGAAACACTACAGCGTAATAAAGCATGTCCGTCTCCCGCGTACCCTCGGGGGTACCCTTGTTTACCGATAGCCGTGCCATCCAACCGCAAGTCAAGTTGCGATTATCCGGCCCGACTTTGCGCTGCAAGTTATACAAACTGGCCGGCGCCGCTGCCGGCCCACGGGACCGCATACCAGTGTCGGCGCCGTCTGATATCGAGCGGCTAATTGACCGTAAACGGGCTATTCGACGGTTATCGCGGTACCGGACGGCGGATTTGCCTTCGCGGTCAGAATCATCTTACGTACTAAGCTCAACCACAGGCCGTGGATTGCTGCGTGCGCATCCTCATACTCAATGCGCCCATCCAACCACAGGAGTTGTCATGAACAAGGACCAGGTCAAAGGACGCGTTGAAGAGGCGAAGGGAAAGATCAAGGAAGTCACTGGCCACGCGGTCGGTAATCCCGATCTCGAAGATCGTGGAACGGTTCAGAAGGTCGGCGGCAACCTGCAGAAGAACTACGGTGATCTGAAGCAAGACGTCAAGGACTCGCTGACGAAACAGCGCTAGTCGATGCGCGTTGAGGCACGGGCACCGTGCCCGTGCCTCAGGGCTGCAGGCGCCGGCATCCATCAGAGGAAGTGAAACAGCCGCGCCACCTGCACGCGATGCTGGCGCGGCAGTGCCAGCCGCAGCAGCGCCACCGCCAGCCCCGCGCCCGCGAGCGGGCCCACCACATAGATCCAGAAGTGCTGCCATTGGCCTCCGACCAGTGCCGGACCCAAGCTGCGCGCCGGGTTGGTGCTGGCGCCGGACCACGGTCCCTCCCACCACACCAGCCAGGCAAACAGCAGCGGAATGCTCCACGGCGTATAGCGGCGCGTACTGACGTGCGCCGCGCTGATGAATAACACCAGCACCAGCGCGCCGGTAGCCAGGACCTCGCCGCTGAGCGCGACCCACACCGGCACACCGCGCCCGACACCGCTCGCCCCATAGCCGATGCTGCGCCCCATCTCGCCCCACAGCGGCAGCGCACTCGCTCCCAGCGCCGCTCCCAGCAGCTGCGCCAGCACATAGCCGATGGTGTCGCGCCATGCCAGCTTGCCTTCAAGCCAGAACGCGAAGCTGACCGCAGGATTGATGTGTGCGCCGCTAATGCGCCCCAGCGGGGAAATGGTGATTAGCGCACCTACCAGTCCGAAGCAGCCACCGGCCAGCAGGCGACGCCACGCCGCGGACGGTAGCAGCAGCGCCAGCGCACTGCCGCTGCCAAAGAATGCGATCACCGCCGACAGCCCGAACAACACCAGCAGCGCGCTGGCCGCCGCTTCCGCCAGATACAGTCGCGGATGCAGCCGGTTGTGGGGTGCCGGCCGGCCATGTAGCGGGTCATCCTCGGCCGGCACGCGTCAGCCGAAGCTACTGAGCGCGCGTTGCTGGTCGGCATGGCCGAGCGCAACGCGGTAATCGACTCCTTCCCAACGATCGCCGTAGAGCATCCGGTCGACCACTGCGATAGTGTCCTGGATGCGCGGATCCTGTGCGCTGCGCAAACCCTGGCGCACCAGGTAGGAGAAATCCATGCTCACCAGCGCCGAGGCCTGGATCACTTCGCCGTCGCGATCGCGCAGCTGCACCTGCCCGGCCAGTGCGCTGGCGCACTGACACCCGGGCACTCCTCCCAGCTGTTCTCGTCGCTGTTCTCGTCGCTGTTATCGCCACTCATGCTAGCCGCCGTGAGTGAACGCCGGATAATCTGTCATCCCGCCGTCGACGAACACACTGCTGCCGGTCACATAGCCAGCTACACCGGAAGCTAGCACCACCGCCATACCCGCCACGTCCTGCGGCTCCCCGACCCGTCCGATCGCGATCTTGCTGATCAAATCCCGCTGCCCGGCCGCGTCCTGCCACGCACCCGCGTTAATGGGCGTGCGGATCGCCCCCGGCGCGATACACAGTACCCGCACGCCATGTGCACCGGCCTCCTGCGCCAGCGTCTTGGACAGCATCGACAGGCCGGCCTTGCTGGCGCAATAGGCGCTGTAGCCGCTCCACGCGATCAACTCGTGCACACTGCTGGTGTTGATGATTACGCCGGAATGCTGCTGCACCATGCGCTTCAGCGCTTCGCGCGCACACAGGAACGCGCCGCACAGGTTGATCTGCAACACCCGGCTCCAGGCGGCCGCATCCGCCTCCCAGGCCATCGCCCGCGCACCGTCGATGCCGGCGTTGTTGACCAGCACGTCGATACCGCCCCAGGCGGCGTCGACTTGCTGGAACATGGTCGCCACCGCATCGGCCTGCGTGACATCGGCCGCCAGCGCCAGCACGTCGGTGCCGCCGGCGCGCAGCTCGCCGGCGAGCTGCGTGGTCTGCTCAGGGTGCACCACGTAGTTGATCGCCACGCGCGCCTGCTCCGCGGCAAAGGCGCGCACCATCGCCGCGCCCAGCCCGGAATTGCCGCCGGTCACCAGTACCCGCTTGCCGGACAGTTTCAGATCCATGTAGGCCTCGCCGCTGTAGTGGGTCGCCCCGCCGAGCATAGCGATCTTTAGCGGCACGCAGAAGCCGCGGCGGCGGATAATGGGCGTTCCATGTCAGCTGTGAAATTTCTGCACTACCTGCTGCTGCCGGCGCGCCCGACGGTGCTGGTGCTGATTGCAGCGCTGAGCCTGGGGTTTCTGCTGGCGCTGAACGGCGGCTTGCTGGGCGTGGTGATGGCGCTGGTGCTGCTGACATGGCTGTTCAACTACGCCTATGTGCTGCTGGAACAGATCGCCCATGGCGCGCGCGAGCCCCCGGTGCTCGCGATCGAGATGCTCAACCCGGTGAACGAGCCGCGGCCGCTGCTGCAGCTGGCGATCGTACTGGTGGCTTGCGGTGTGTTGCAGCTACTGGCCAGTTACGTCAGCCCAGTGCTGGCGGTAGCGCTCGGCATCCTGGGGGGCATCGCCTTGCCGGCCTCGATCGGCGCGCTCGGGGTCGGCGACCAGGTGCTGCAGGCGGTCAACCCGCTGGCGCTGTGGCACATCATGCACTCGTTGCGGCTGGCTTATATCGGCATCGTCGCGCTGGTGATGTTCTACGGGCTGTCGTTGTCGCTGCTCGCGGCCCGCGCGCTGCTACCCGAGTGGCTGCAGATTCCGGCGGCGCAATTTGCCTGGCTGTCGGTGTACGCGCTGATCGGCGGCTGCCTGTATGAACAGCGCGACGCGCTCGGCCACGAAGCCATCGATACGCCCGAGCGGCGCGCCGCACGTGTGCGCCAGGAGCGCGAACGCGAACGCGCCCGTTTCCTTGACACCGTCTACGGCGAGGCGCGCGGCGGCAACCTGGCGGCCGCCTGGCACACCATCGAGCTCGAACTGGCGCGGCAGCACTACGCCTTCGAGTTCTACGACTGGATGCTCGAGCCGCTCGGGCGGCTTGAAGACCGGCGGCTCGCCACGCGCCTGGCGCAGGATTACCTGTCACGCGCACTGGCGCGCGACAACGCACTGGTCACGCGCCTGGTGCAACGCTGTATCGCCCGGGATGCCGCATTTCGCCCGCGCTCGGGCGCCGAGACGCTGCGGATCGCGGAGCTGGCGCGCCTGGCCGGCGATCGTGCTACCGCCGATGCGCTGCTGCTCGACTTCGAGCAGCATTTTCCCGGTGCCGGCGCACTCGCCCAGGCGCGCTCGTTAGCCGAGCGGCTCAGGCGCGATTAAGACGCTGCGGCTGCCGGCAGATCGAACAGCAGCAGCTCGGCCTGGCGGCCATCGCGCAGTGCGACGACCCCGGTATCGGTGAGCTTGAGCGCATCACCGCTCGACAGCGCGGCGCCGTTGACATTGATGTCTCCGCTCGCCACGTGCACGTAGACGCGCCGTCCCGCGGCGACCTCGAGCGTTGCCGTCTCCTCGCCATCGAACAGGCCGGCATACACCCGGGCATCCTGGTGAATCAGTACGGAACCTGCGGCGCGATCCGGGGAGGCGATCAGCCGCAGTCGCCCGCGCCGCTCGGCGGCATCAAAATGCCGCTCCTCGTAGCTGGACTCGATGCCGCGCCGTTCGGGCGTGATCCAGACCTGCAGAAAATGCACCGGCTCGCTGTTCGAGCCGTTGAATTCGCTGTGCTGCACACCGCGTCCGGCACTCATGCGCTGCACGTCGCCGCGGCGGATGGTCGATCCATTGCCCATCGAATCCTTGTGCGACAGCGCGCCGGACAGCACGTAGCTCAGGATCTCCATATCGCGATGCGCATGGGTGCCGAAGCCTGCGCCTGGCTGTACCCGGTCCTCGTTGATGACGCACAGCGGACCGAAATCCACGTGCCCAGGATCAAAATAATCCGCGAACGAAAAACTGTGATAGGACTTGAGCCAACCGTAATCGGCGTAGCCACGCTCGGCGCTGCGTCTGATTTCCTGCATGCGACTCTCCTGATATGACCCGTACAGATGGGGTTGGCGCGGCAGAAAACAAGTGCCTGGCGAATTGCGCTAAAGTCGGCAGCCGGGGGATCCATGCTGCTGACCACCATCTACAACTCGTTGCTGCATTTCGGCTCGGTCGTGCTGCTGGCGATCGGCGCGCTGCTGCCGATCGTCGATCCACTCGGCAGCGCGCCGATTTATCTTGCGATGACCGCGTTCCTGACGCACGAGGAGCGCAGCCGGATGGCCAAGGCGGTCGCGGTCAACAGCTTTCTACTGCTGATCGCCTCGGCGCTGATCGGTGCCTATGTGCTCGATTTTTTCGGCCTGTCGATTCCTGCGGTACAGGTCGCGGGCGGCATCGTCGTGTGTTCGATCGGCTGGTCGCTGCTTAACAGCCCGAATTCACCGCCGGCACTGCAGCGCTCTGCCGCCACGTCGACACGACCGCCCGAGGTCAGCGCCGACGATCTGAATCAGCGCGCGTTCTATCCAATGACAATGCCGCTGACGGTCGGGCCGGGCTCAATATCGGTGGCACTGACGCTCGGCGCCAATCCGGCGCCGGGCTTTCGCTCGCTGCTGGCGACCTCGCTGGCCCAGGCGGTCGGTATCCTGATCGTCGCGCTCAGTATATATCTGTGCTATCGCTACGCCGATCGCATTCTGCACCGGCTTGGCCCCACCGGTACCAGCGTTGTGGTGCGGCTATCGGCGTTCATCCTGCTGTGTATCGGCGTGCAGATCTGCTGGAATGGCGTGCGCGGCCTGATCGCCAGCGGGTTCGCCGCCGCCCTGACACGCGGCTGACGCCACGCTGGCGCGCTTATTTGACACGCTGGTGCGCTTGTTCAACCACTATTTCGCAGTGCAGTGGCGACCGCGTTGATCGATAGCTGCAGCCCTTCGCGGATGCGCGGGTCCTTCTCGCCGGCCCGATGGCGCTTGAGCAGTTCGACCTGCAGCCAGTTGAGCGGTTCGATGTACGGCAGGCGCAGACGAATCGCCGCGTCCAGTTTCGGATGCTTCTCCAGCAGCCGCGACTGTCCGGTCACAGCCAGCAGTGAATCGTGGGTCTGCGACCAGCCGTCGCGGATGCGCCCGAAGATCTGCTGCGACAGCGCTCGATCCTGCACCAGGCCGGCATAGCGCGCGGCGATGCCCATGTCGGACTTCGACAGCACCATCTCCAGATTGTCGAGTGTCGCGCGCAGAAACGGCCACGCCTCGACCATCTCGCGTAGCAGTCCGGCATCGCTGAAGGAGTTCAGTGCATGGCCGACGCCGTACCAGCCCGGCAGCATGACGCGCGCCTGGGCCCAGCTGAACACCCACGGTATCGCCCTCAGGTCCTCGATGCGATCCGAGTTGGTGCGCGACGCGGGCCGCGAACCGATCTTCAGTTCCGCGATCTCGCGCAGCGGGGTCATCTGCCTGAACACCGTGGAAAAGCCCTCGGTCTCATAGACCAGCGCACGATAGGCACGAAATGCTGCCTGCGACAGTGCATCCATCGCGGCGGCGAAGCGCGGCCGGTCGCCCGGCGCGACGCTGTTGCCTTCCAGTGATGCCATCAGCGTAGCCGAAGTGATGGCCTCCAGATTCGCACTGGCGCTCTCCGGGGTGGCGTATTTGGCGGCGATCACCTCGCCCTGCTCGGTGATACGGATGCGGCCGTTGACGGTGCCGTGCGGTTGCGCGCGGATCGCTGCTACCGACGAGCCGCCACCGCGCCCCACCGCGCCGCCGCGTCCATGGAACACCTGCATGCGGGTGCCGCGCTGTTCGAACACCTCGGCCAGCGTCTGGGTAGCCTGGTACAGGCTCCAGACCGAGGTCAGGTAGCCACCGTCCTTGTTCGAGTCGGAGTAGCCGACCATGACCTCCTGGTAGCCATGCGATGAGGTGATGACCGCGACCTCCGGCAGCGACAGCCAGTCGCGCATGATCTGCGCGGAATTCCTAAGATCGCCGATGGTCTCGAATAGCGGCACCACCATGATCGAGGCGCGGCGCGCACCGTGCCCACGATACAGTCCCGCCTCTTTGAGAAGGATGTTGACCTCGAGCAGATCGGAGACGCTGTCGCACTTGGAGACAATATAAGTAGTGATGCAGCCCGGACCATATAGCTGATGTGCACTGGCTGCGGCGCGCACGATGGCCAGCTCCGACAGTGTCTCGGCGCTGTAGCTGGCATACGCACTGGCCAGCAGGCGCTCGCCAGTCAGCTCGCGGCGCAACAGCTCGATGCGGGTCGCTTCGCCCAGCGACTGATAATCAGCCTCGACCCCCGCGACCTGCAGCAGTTCGGTCACCACGCGCGCATGCACGTCGGAGTTCTGCCGCAGATCGAGCGTCGCGAGGTGAAATCCGAAGGTCTCCACTGCCCGGATCACCCGCGCCAGGGCCCCGCCGCTCCCGAGCCGGCCGCGGCTGCTGGTCTCGAGCGATTGTTCCAGCGCCAGCAGGTCGGAGCGCAGGCTCTCGGCATCCGGGTACGGATCCGCGTTCACCGAGGCCGGCCGCGGCGGCGAGCGTCCGGTCAGCTTCTTGTAGGTCGCCGCCAGGCGCGCATAGCAGCCGGTGATAGCACGCCGGTACGGCTCATCGCGGCGCGTCGGATTATCGTCGCCGCTCGCCTCGGCCAGCCGGTCCACCGCCTTGGTGACCAAGGCCAGCTCGCTGGAGATCGACAGCTCCGCGCCCATGGCGTGCAGCCGTTCCAGGTAATCGGCCAGCACCGTCTGCGACGCTCGCCCCAGCGCCAGCTGCAGCGAGTCGGCAGTAACGTTCGGATTGCCGTCGCGATCGCCGCCGATCCAGCTGCCAAGACGCAGAAAGCTCCTGGGTCGGTGCTTCAGGATGCGCTCCCAGCGCGCATATAGCGACGGCAGCAGCGGCAGGAAGATATCGCGCATATACGCCAGGGCGGCCTCGACCTCATCGGTCACGTACAACCGCTCGCGCCGCAGTGCGCGCGTCTGCCACAGCAGCGCGATCTGGCGCGCAATCGCCTGCTCGATCAGCTCGCCTTCCGGCGTCTCGCTGCGGCCGGCGTCGCGCATGCGCATCATCAACGCGATGCGGTTGCGATGATCGAGCATGCTCTTGCGCATCACTTCGGTTGGATGCGCGGTCAGCACTGGTACGATCAATGCCCGATTGAGCAGCGCGACCGCCTGCTGGACGTCGATCCCGAGGCCCGCCAGGCGCTGCAGCGCGGCGCCCATGTCGCTGCCCTGCTCGGCATGCGAGCTGTGCAGGTCCTCGGCCAGGTTCGCCAGCATCGAGAACAGCATGAAGCTGCGCACGAACGCAATCGTCTCATCGAGGCTGAGCGCGTCCAGACCCGGCTCAACACCGCGCACGTCGGACACACCGCGGTATCGGTCCACCGAACTGGCGCGTATATACTCAATGCGCCGAAACAGCGCCTCGCCGCCGTATTCACGGATCACATCGCCGAGCAGCTTGCCGAGAAAGCGGACGTCAGCATTCTGCGTAATGACCAGGGTGGAGGCCGCCATAAACGTGTGGTTTGCTGTGGTTGCTGTCGCCGGTAGTGCGCTTACTGAAGCACAATGGATCGGGCGCTGTCGATGCAGATTACCGTCCTAGGACGGCGCGCCGGTGCCCCAATAACGTGCGCTGGCGGTACATAATCGCGCCAAGGCGGCAAGTTCGCCCCCTGGCCGCCCGCCGGCGCCCGGCAGCCAGGGACAACAGCGGCCAGTAGCCCCTCACCGCCACGTTCCCTTAGACTGTTTGCATACGAAAATACACGGGGGATAGCGGCATGACTACGACTGGCGTCGGAACGCAGCCTGGTTTCTTCACGCGCGAGCGCACCATCGCCCGGCCAGGGTTCAACCGCTGGCTGGTCCCACCGGCCGCTCTGGCAATCCATCTATGCATCGGCATGGCCTACGGTTTTTCGGTATTCTGGCTACCGTTGTCCAAGGCCATCGGCATTACCGCCTCGGTCGCCTGTCCGGCGGAGATGGGCCTGCTGGATCGCCTGACCACGACCAGCTGCGACTGGAAGGTGTCACTGCTGACCTGGACCTTCACCTTTTTCATCGTGGTGTTGGGACTGGCGGCTGCATTGTGGGGCGGCTGGCTCGAGCGCGTCGGGCCGCGCAAGGCCGGCGTCGTGGCTGCGCTGTGCTGGTGCGGCGGACTGGTGATCGGCGCCGGCGGCGTGCTGGCGCATCAACTATGGGTGCTGTGGCTCGGCACCGGCGTCATCGGCGGCATTGGGCTGGGACTGGGCTACATCTCCCCGGTGTCGACACTGATCAGGTGGTTCCCTGACCGGCGCGGCATGGCGACCGGACTTGCCATCATGGGCTTTGGCGGCGGTGCGATGATCGGCGCGCCGCTGGCCGACCGGCTGATGAAGTACTACGCAACCTCGACTTCGGTCGGTGTCTGGCAGACCTTTCTGACATTGGCGGGGATCTACGTTGTGTTCATGATTGGCGGCGCACTGGCCTACCGTGTGCCGCCGGACGGCTGGCTGCCTTCCGGTCGGACGCCCAGGCGCGCCGTCGGCACGGGATTGATCACCAACCAGAACGTGAGCCTGAGTGTCGCGTGGCGCACGCCGCAATTCTGGCTGCTGTGGGGCGTGCTGTGCATGAACGTCACCGCAGGTATCGGCATCCTGGCGATGGCCTCGCCGCTGCTGCAGGAAGTATTCGGCGGTAAGCTGATCGGCGTCGCTGCGACCTACGACCAGCTCACCGCGGCGCAGAAGGGCCAGATTGCGGCGATTGCGGCCGGCTTCACCGGATTGCTATCACTGTTCAACATTGCCGGACGCATCTTCTGGGCGTCACTGTCCGACCGCATCGGCCGCAAGCCGACCTATGCGATTTTCTTCCTGCTTGGAATTGCTCTGTACGCATCGGTGCCCTCGACGGCCGCGGCCGGATACCTGGCGCTGTTTGTGGCCTCGTTCTGCGCTGTGCTGTCGATGTACGGCGGCGGCTTCGCGACCGTACCGGCCTACCTGGCGGACCTGTTTGGCACGCGCATGGTGGGCGCCATTCACGGACGGCTGCTGACCGCCTGGTCCGCTGCCGGTGTGTTCGGGCCGGTGCTGGTGAATTACATCCGTGATTACCAGCTCGCTCACGGCGTGCCGCGTGCGCAGGCCTACAGCATCACGATGTACGTGCTGGCGGGCCTGCTGGCGATTGGCCTGCTGTGTAATCTTGCGATCCGGCCGGTGAAGCCCCGGCACCATATAGCAGGCGAGCAACCAGGCGGCGCCGCGGGCGCGAGCCCGGTCGCGACCGCTATCCCTGCGGCAAGCGCGCTGCCGGCTACGAATGGCCACGCCGGACTGATCGCCGCAGCCTGGCTGGCGGTATGGATCCCGATCGGCTGGGGCGTGTGGGTGACGCTGCAGAAAGCGGTGGTGCTGTTCAAATAACCGGCGGCGTGGTGCCGGCGGCGCGCCGTGCGACGATCTGCGGCCGGCGCAACCCTCCACCGTGCCGGCAAATTTCGATCCGCACTCGCTGATCAGTCCGGACGCTGAACCGGCTCGCCGGCAGGCTCAGAGACCAGCGGTCGACCGAGCCGTCCCGCCGCTGCACTCAGCGCCTGGGCATCGACCGGCTTGCCCAGGTACACCTGGAAGCCGGCCCGCAATGCGCGCATCAACTGGTAGCCGTCGCGCTTGGCCAGGCCGATGTCGCTCACCAGCACGTGCGGCACCGCCTGGCCAACCTGAGCCAACGCCTCGTCGGCACCGGCCGCCTCACTGACACGCGCTCCGGCGTCGTTCAGCAGTCGCGCGACCAGCGCGCGCATCCATGTCATCTTCCACCACCAGCACGTGGATACCTGACAGCAATGCGCTCTCCTTCTCCGTAGCGGCGAGCGCCAGCCGCATTGAGCGCCTTGCGCGGCTCCATCAGCTCCGATTGCCCGTGGCAACCCAAACCGCTCGGGTGTCGGCTATATTGAGCAGAATGCTCATTGATGGACCACCGGCCTGCACCACCATTCTGCGATCGGACACCGCTGATGCCAGCGGCGCCGCTTTGACACCCGCAGCCCCCGCCTGGTCATACCTGCTACTCGCGCTCGCATCCCTGCTGGCGGCGACTCGTGCCAGTGCACAGTCGGCCCCTGAAGCGCCGACATTGCTGGACGCGGCGCCGGTCGCGCTTCCAGGGTCGGCGGCGCGCGGCCCCGCTACCGGCCTGGCCGACTCCGCGGGGCTGCGCGCGACTGTCTACGGCACGCCGCCGGCCGACATCGCGCCGATGCCGCAGACGGTGCCGCTGCAGCAGATCGATATTGCACTGCCTTGGGCACGGCCGCTGCCCGCGGTGTTCTGGTTCGATCGGCGGCTGCGGGTATGGTTCTCGGCGCAGAAAAAGGCTGCCCCGATGGCGATCGTGATCTCCGGGGCCGGCAACAGCGGCAACACCGCGAATCTGGCGCTGCTGCGCGGCGCCCTGTATGGCGCGGGATATCACGTACTGACGATGCCATCGCCGACGTTCCCCGGTTTTATCGTCGCAGCCTCGAGCACCGGCGTCGCCGGCGATCTGATGCAGGACAGCCGCGATCTGTACTCCGCCATGCAACAGATCATCGCGCACCTGTCGCAGCGCGTGCAGATCAGCGACATC